>Ga0068714_10000383_pt1 | contig 89414 bp, 76 predicted proteins | sample MTBNYHSulfiMetaG_FD_62988 | JGI IMG/M metagenome (GOLD analysis project Ga0068714, IMG submission 62988) | Enrichment culture microbial communities from rom New York Harbor, USA that are MTBE-degrading - MTBE-NYH (New York Harbor Sulfidogenic)... | ecosystem: Environmental > Aquatic > Marine >...
AAAAATAAAATAAATACTTTTTCTTACTTATGAGAACCATAAATTCTTTTTATAATTACCTAAAAAAATATATTTCCACATAGAACAACACCTATAACACGACATATGTCGTGCTATATATTATATAAGACAATTTATATTATGAAAAAAACAATTATTTTTACCAAATTAAATAAATGATTATTAAATTTTCTCCTTTAGAATCATTATAGGAGAATTACATGACACATGATTATCATTTTATACTAACAATTGACTTAAAAGAATACATAATAAATTTTGCATCTATAAATAACATGTCTCACAGTAAAACAATTATTTATATAATAAACCTTATGAAACCATTAATAAACAAGCACTTTCTTAAAGATATGAGGTGTAAAATCGGTAAATACAGGGAAATAGAGGCTGATACAGATATGCATATTTATTTTGAGAATAATGAGTATCTGTTTTTAAAGCATTTAAAGGCCGATCTTAATATATTCAGCACTGCTATTATAATAAGATGGTTATTGGAAGAGTTTTTTATCGGTTTAATTAAATACGGCTTTAAAAGATTCTTAGAAATAATGGAAAGATATGATAAAATACACACGCCTAAAAATAAAAAGATATGGCTCAGACCTAAAAGAGCAAGACATATGTTTCCTTATATAACCAGTAAAGAGCATATCAGGATTACATATAACAAAAATTATCAACTTCTAGCAATCCAATTCCCCTAAATAATGTAAAACATGATATCGGAATAAAAATATATCTATTTTAAAACATAAAGTATTGAATATTATAAATAAAAAATTTATAATATTTTTTAAACAACAAATCATTGAGGAAATAAAATGAAATCCACTGTATATTTTTCATCTTTAAAAAATAAAAAACTTAACTCTCCGTTAGATAAAATCAACAGATTGTTAGCAAAATGTGAAATTAATAAAATATTTAATCAAGATGATCTTATTGCAATTAAAGTTCATTTTGGAGAGCTGGGTAATACTTCTTTTATTAGACCTATATATTTAAGACCAATTATTGATATATTAAAAAAGCTTCATACTAAACCCTATTTAACAGACACTAATACACTTTATATAGGAATGCGTACAAACAGTGTTGATCATTTACATAATGCAAGTATGAACGGATTTAATTACTCTACATTACAAATACCTGTTATAATTGCAGACGGTTTAAGAGGCGAAAACAGTATTGATGTAGAAGTCAATATGAAATCATTAAAAAAAGTAAAATTAGCATCTGATATAATTAATTCTGATGGTATGGTTGTTGTATCCCACTTTAAGGGACATGAAGTAGCAGGAATTGGTGGAGCTATAAAAAATATATCCATGGGATGCGCCAGCAGACAGGGGAAACTTGAAATGCATTCTCAAACAAGACCTCAAGTTGATGAAAATAGGTGTACTGCTTGTAAAAAATGTATAAATGCATGCCAGGTTAAAGCGATAGAATTAAAAAATAAAGCATATATCACAGAAAGATGCGTTGGATGTGCGAGATGTATAGCTGTCTGTCCTGAACAGGCTATTGATGTTATGTGGAATGAATCATCTGAAAACACACAAAAAAAGATGGTAGAATATGCATATGGTACTGTACAGACAATGAAGTCAAAAATTATATTTATAAATATTTTAACGGATATAAGTCCTGCCTGTGACTGCTATCCAGGCAATGACAAGCCTGTTACAGAAAATATAGGATTTTTAGCATCATTAGACCCTGTAGCAATTGACAGAGCATCATATGATCTTGTTAAAAATAATGCAGGATTGGACCCGTTCAAAAATGAATATCCTGATTTAAACCCGGAAATTCAATTTAAACATGCAAAAGAAATAGGTTTTGGTTCATCTGATTATGAATTAATTAATATTGAATAATAATATTTTATAAATTACATATATCGTGTAGTTTTTATAAAAATTATTATTAAATTTCTTGACTTTTCACATAAAACATTGTAAATTTTATGTAAAATAATTGTTTGATTTTTTTATTGTAAAAAAAGTATTGGGCATTCATTAATAATATTTATCACATTCCCCTAGTTGTATATTAATTTCAAATTTATTTTTTTTCTAATTATTTTATTTCTATTGTATTGCAATTAATAAAAAACTCATTACAGGGATATTTCAATGAAAAAAAAAGTATCAATATTAATTTTTCTAGCTGTTATATTAATACTTTCTATTATACTTATAAAAATTTATTATTTTGATCCATTTATAAAAGAAAGAAAAAAAGAAAAAATAATTAAATTAATAAACAAATATTATAATAAAGGAGAATTCGGATTAGCAAAGTATTTAGCCGGTAATTTATTAATGAATTTTGATGATGATCAAGATCTATTATTAATTGTTGATAAAATATTATTAGCAGAAAAAGAACAAAACGAATTAAAAAATATAGAACTAAATAAAAGAAAAAAACTGGAGCGGCAAGAATTATTCGAATTATTGGATCTACTGGCAAATAAGGTGGACAAGTATCCGGGGTTACTAAAAAATATTACTAAAAATGAAGATTTAATTCATAAAACAGCATATACCAATAAAAAAATAATTGAAGAAGAAAGAAAAATAATAGAAGAAAAAAATATAATCGTAAAAAATCCTGAAGCAGAACAATATATCAAAGAAGGCATTATTGCATATAATAATCATAATTATACAGAAGCAAAAGAAAAATTTATTCTATCAATAAAATTGGATAAAACAAATCCTTTAGCTAACGGATACCTGGGAGCAACATTATTTGAATTAAATCCAAATGATGATAAAAATATTGAAGAAGCATCAAGGCGATGCAAGATTGCAGTAAATGAATTAGAAACATTTGAAATTGCTCATTTTACACTTGCAAAAATATATAATATAAAAGGTTTAAAAGAATATGCAGAAGAAGAATTAATAAAAACTATAAAAATTAATCCCAATAACCATGAAGCCTGTTTTTTATTGGGTAAAATTTATTATTCCCAGGGGAAATATATAAATGCAGAGACACAATTTAAAAACGCAGTTAATATTAAAAATGATTTTATTAATTCCTATTTTTATTTATCAAATACAAAAATAAAACTCGATAAATTAAATGAAGCAAAACATTACTTAAATGAAGCTCTTAGATATGATCCCAATTTTTATTTTGCTTATGTTTCCTTAGCAGAAATATATTTTATTGAATCAGATTATTTAACGGCAATTGACTGTTATAATAAAGCTTTAATTATGGACAATAATTATGAATATTATTATAAAATTGGAGAATGCTATGAAGCTGTTAATCAGTTTGAAAATGCTTTAAATTATTTTGAAAAAATAATATCCTTCGAAAAAATATCAACAGATAAAGAAAAAAAATTATTATTAAATTCCTACGAAAAAATAATTACTATCAAAAAAAACAGCAGTAAATACATTGATGCATTAAAATATGTTAAAAAAGGCATAAAAATACTTAATGATAAAGCAGCTTCTCTTTATTACCTATCCGGCGAAATTAAAAGAATACAGGGGAATGATCAAAATGCCATATCCGATTACATAAATGCAATAGAGCTAAATACAAATTATAATAATGATTATGAAATAAATTATAAACTGGGATTATGCTATCAAAAAATAAATAAATTAAATCAGGCTTTAATACATTATGAAAAATCCATAAATATCAACAACAATTATTTTGATGCACATTACAAACTTGGCGAGACATATTTCTTATTAAAAAAATATGATAAGGCAAAGTCCATCTTAATTAATTTAAAAGAAATGAATGAAAATTATCATGATTTAGATAAAGTCAATAAAATATTATCGGATATTGATTTTACAGGAGAATAAAAATTACACAATAGGATTATCTATGAATAAATATTTTATTTTATGCTTACTTCTTTCTATAATGAACAGCCCTATATTTTGCCTAAATATTTATATCGGCAACCTTAATATTTACAGGGGTGATACAAATATAATTATTACCGAGGATGAAGAAAATGCAACCAGATTAATATATAAAAAACTTTTAGAAAAAGATTATGAAGGTCTTCTAAACGTAAAATATTTAAGGTCAAATTTAGTATCAAAAAAAATTATTAAAACAACAATCGAAGCATCAGAAACATGTGATTTATTAAATATTGATTACTTATTATATGGATTTATGGAAAAAACAAATAAATATTATAACTTAGAAGTAAGACTTTTTGATAACTTAAAAAAAGATGATATCAAAATTTTTTATGTAAAAACCGGACTGGATGATTTTAATGAAGTTATTGAAGAATTATCATATAAATTTTTTAATTACATGCTTAAAATACTGGGATTATCAGGATCATATCAGGATGATAAAAGAAGCTTTGGCGGGATTGGTATTTATACAGGAGCAGGATACTGGCTCCCTTTAAGCGACTGGAGCAATATTATAACAGGCATATTTAACTGCGAATTGGGATTTTCGGTAATACCTTTAAGTCATATCGTAAAAGTAAGAAAATTCAGCTTTTATATCCGGTGCGGATTTTTTATATCATACTCTTTTGCAATAAATAAACCTGATTTCTTAAAATCATACTTTAATTCCATTATGTTTAAAATTCCCGGTGAATTGTGTTTTGAAATATTTTCAAGAAATGTTTTTTTCATCGGACTAGGGACTCAATTGCAATTTGATATACTTTACCAGGAAAGATTATATGAAGATTCTATCTTAACAAACTCTCTCGGCTTCGGTTTATTTTGTTATACCGGTTATGAGCACTGGTTTGGTAAAAACAAGATAGTTGCCATTGGCATTAATAATATATTTGATTTTACTTTTTATAATGAAATATTTATCGATTATAAAATACAAATTTATTCTGTTGTAAGAATCCCTATAGGCTCAAGAAGGAATACAAAAAGACAAAAAGTACAATATAAAAGAAATAATGATCAATATAAAGAATCTGATTTAAACAACAATAAAGATAAATTTGAAGATGAAGAAGATACAATTAATGAAGAAAAACCCATAATTAATGAATCAGACAAAAATGAAATAAATGAAGATAATTAATTAAAAAAAAATAGAAATTTTAAATATTAACTAAAGGAGTTTGCAATGAATAAAAAGTTTTTAATCATGCTGTTATTACTCATCTTAACTGTTTCATGTAATGAAAGTTTATTTGAGCAGATTGCAGAAAGAAATATAACACCAAAAATATCAAAACCCACTGTTATATCATTGGAAACATCTCTTGAAATTAAAGTGGAATGGGAGAAAGATGAAGGCGCTGATGAATATATACTATATAGAAATACAACTTCTGATGATGAAAATACAGATGAAGTATATGAAGGTAATAATTTATATTATAACGATACTGATGTGAATCCGGATACATTTTATTACTACTGGCTTGCAAAAAGAAAAGGAGAAAAAATTTTTAAAAAATCGGACTATGTTTACGGGGTGACAAGTACTAATTTTAAAGATGTTTTTGACAATAACGGAAAAAACAATAACACAAAATCAAAAGCAACAACTTATACAGAAACACTTCAGGTTAACATGTATTATTACAAAGATGCTTACGGCAACATATTGGAGGACACTGACTGGTATATAGCCCCGCTTAAACCGGGACAGGTGCTTACTATTCGCATTGATTATACGAATAATCTTACAGAAAATGATCTATATATGAATATAGTTAACGGACAGATGAATAAAGCCATAACATCTGGTGATGAATTCATAATTAATAGCACTGCCGAAGGTCCTGCCTATTTTTTTATATCAATTAATACTGCAGAGTATCTGGGAGATCCTAACGGTATAGGCGGATGGATCGGCAGCTATAATATTGTTTTTGATGTTATACAAAATTAATTTTCAACTTAAAAGTATATTAATAAAAAAAATAAAAAACGGAGGTATTGTTATGTTGTTAAAAAATAAAAAATGTTTTTTAAATTACTGCTTATTATTAATATTACTGCTTATATTATTCTCATGCCCCCAGAAATATGACAGTGAGTCGGACTCAGGATCCGATAACGGAGGAGATATTAAAAATGATGATTATGTTATTAAAACTGCATGGGGTGTAGATGACGAAGGACGTATCCAGTTTTATACAAATGACAGCCAGTATATTGATAACGATGGACATAATTTCTGGAAATGGGGAAACTACTATGAAAATGATACTGATAAGATAATTATGCAAGTAACTATAACAAAAGAGTCCGGTGATCCGGAATATGGATCCGGCGTGATATTCTGCTTACAGGATGATGTGGATACTCAAAAATTTTTAACGGTATTAATAAACAGTAAAAGCAATTATAAAATAGGCAAAGTCGAAATAGATAAAAACTTAAAAATCTCAACATTTACAGATATCTTGCCGCAGCAGGCAGATGTCTGGGGCAACTCTACTAATCTGATTACATCAGAACATGGTGCAACCAATACTATAAATGTTTCATATGATACAAATGTAAATGCTTTTAGAGTAACATTTAATAATAATAATAATCCGCCTGAGGATATAACATTTCAGGAGAATGATCTTTTAACAGGCTGTTACGGACATCTTGTTACAATATCACCTGATGAAAATTTCCCGCAGGAACCTGTATTTGTAAAATTTAAGCAATTGGCTCCCGTTGATATACAGCTGCCTTCTAAAAGTTTTAATATAAAATCTCCGGCAAATTTTCAAACATATGATATTGAGGGAGTTTTATATAAATAATTTTATTTACTAAACATATGTCGTAAAGAAGTTGCAGTTATTAATGAAGGAGCTTTAAAAATATAAAAGGAGAGTCATTATGAAAGTACAAAACAATAAACTTAAAAGTTTTATAAATAAGTATATTGCCTCTTTTTTATTATTAATTTTTTTATTTACACAATTATCAAATTCATCTGTATATAAAGTTAATAATTTTAAAACACAAAATAATATCATAAAAAACATTATCAAGGTATATAATAACAATACTTCTGATAATAAAATTATAAATAATGAAGCAAGTATAATTCCCAAAAAAAACATAACAAACAATACTAATGAATCAAATTTACTGTTAATAAAATCACAAAAAGAAGAGGTTTTACCGGATAAAGGTTGCACCATAAGGTTTAAAGATGTTACCCTGCAAATACCTGCAGGCGCGGTGAAAGAACCGGTTATAATAATAATTGAAGAATTAAACGAAGTAAACAATTTAAATCCAGGAATGTACAATATTACGGCAAAAGTAAAGGGTTACAGATTTAAACCTGATGGTATGAAATTTGAAAAAAAAATAAAAATAACCATACCATTCTCAAAAGAAAAGATAGAAAACAAATATGAATTATTTAATACATATACATATTTTTATAATGAAGAAAAAAAACAATGGGAGAGACTGGAAAGAATCGATCTTAATGAAGAAGAAGGTTTGATAACAAGTTTAACAGATCATTTTACCGACTTAATAAACTCAACATTAAAACTTCCTGAAAATCCTAAACCGTTAAATTTTAATCCCAACTCAATCAAGGACATCAAAGCGGCAGATCCATTTGCAAATATCCCGGAATTACAGGGTTTGGAAGCAAATCCATTTGGAGCCGCGCAGTTTAGCATCCCGCTAAATATTCCTCAAGGCAGAAACAATCTCACTCCTCAATTATCAATAGACTATAATTCTGAAGGAGCAAACGGATGGCTGGGTGTCGGATTTGATATAAATATACCAAATATAACCATAGATACAAAATTTGGAGTGCCTAAATATGACGGTAATGATAAATTAATTTATAATGGGAAAAATTTAATTCATGTTGACAATACAGCAGAAGGCAAAATTTACCGATCGGAATTAGAAGAAAATTTTGAAAAAATAGTAAGGAAAGGAAATAATGCCGATAACTATTATTTTGAAGTAACACAAAAAGACGGTACAAAATACATCTACGGTACAGATGATGCAAAACTTCAAAGTTACAGGACTGATCACAAACCGGATTATGACAACCCGATTTTTATATGGTATTTAAAAAAGGTTATTGATACTCACGGTAATAATATTATTTATAAATACAATATTATAAATAATACTGCTGATATTAATGGAAGATCAAGGGAAATTTATTTATCGGAGATAGTATATACAGGATTTAATGATACAGAAGGAAAATACAGCATAAGATTTATCAGCAGAAACAGGGATGACAGATTCATAGACTGTAGGGGCAAGTTTAAACATAAAACAAGCAGGAGACTGGAAGAAATAGAGATTTACTTTCAAGGCAGCTTTATAAGAAAATATATTATAGGTTATTATTATAATGATTTCGGTAAATCACAGATTATTAATATTACAGAACAATACGGTACAAACAATGACTTTTATTCTTACAATTTTAACTATTTTGAAATGGATAAAGTAAGCGGAGAAGACGACTATTCTTTTATCGGATTTAAAGAGCCCGAAAAATGGGCTGAAGGCACAGGATTAACAAGTATCGGTAAATCATACTCAATCTCTGTTGGTGGCAGTATCAGTTTTTCAGTCGGTCCCTGCGGAGGACTGGATGATATACTGGGAGCCGGTGGTGGAGTCTCATATCAAAAAGAATTCTCAAATGATCTTATGGATCTTATTGATATGAACGGAGACGGTTTGCCGGATTATTTAACAACCAATAATATTATGGGATTTTTTAATAATAATCTGCAGGTTAAATTAAATCCTTACGGGCTGCCCTCAGGAGATAAAATCCTCGGATCCAACGGTAATCTTACGGGATTTATTAATGCAACACAGCAGGATGATGTTATGGTTTATGCCAATGCAAGTGCAGTGGCGGTAGGAGGATCGGCAGGAGTAACAAACTCCAGATCAGTAGCTCATACTACTATTGTTGATTTAAACGGGGACGGTTTACCCGATTTTATAATGTCTCCCGGGGCAACAAGTTATTTTAGAGGAAATCTGGATTATTGGCTTAGCAATACAGGGAATGCCTTTGAAGAAGTCCCATTTACAACTTATGTAAATACATCAACTATTGATACAGGCGTCAGCAGCGATAATACAATGACGGATATGAAATACAGTCTTCATTTGATTGATCCGGTGTTAAAATGGAAGCCTTATCATAGAGGTAAAATCCATATTACAGGCAACATTACAAAAAACACAACGGACGGGGACGGAGTAAAAATAAATCTTTACAAAAATAATGACAGCGTCTGGTATAATACATCAAATACAGTCAGTAATGAAATATTTAACTTTATCAAATACAACTACTATGACAATACATCAGACCCGCCTCTCTCAGATACAGCAGTAAATGCAGAAATATACAAGTCGCTTTTTTTAAAAACAGGCACCCTTACCCACAATAATACACTGGATATAGAAAGATCCGACGGTATTTATTTTAAAGTTAATTCTATGAATGACATAAAAGGGGATACCCTTGATTGGAAACCTATTATATATTATGAAGAAATATACCTGCATGATTTAATGGCTGATTACGATAATGTTTATATTCCTACAACTATCACAACTGAGTTTTATAACACCATAACGGATAAATATGAAAAACTTGTTATAGATGACTGTTACAGTAACAATACATTAAGAAACAATCTGCAGGAAACCTTACTAAATGAACTCAAAGAAGTATTGGGTAAAAAGGGATATCTTGTTCCCAGGAAGATCGGATATGATACTTTTGAGAATCTCACTCAAGCTCATCAAAATTTACTTGATGACTATTATAAGGTAAATAACAACGGTACCTATTACATTTTAAACAGCACTGCAAACATATCTGCCGTTTATAATACTATAAAAAACAACAATATAAGCATTCCAAATAATGAGCTTTATTATACATACAGTTATGATTATAACAGTAATACATGGAAATATGAGATTATAGAAAAAACAGGCAATAATTATTATGTTGATGTAGAAAAAATAAAAAAAAATATAAGCAGAGAAGTAACGGCATTCAATGCAACATTAGAAAATTTAGGTGTAAATACAGACAGAGGAGTCCTTGTTGATGTTATCGATAATGGCAATGGTAAAATCAAAAAATGGGTAGAAAAAAACGGTGCTGTAATAAGACTGAGAATACAGGATCAAAATAATAACGAATCATACAACAATAATATTATTACAGAAACAATAAATGATCACATAATAGTGAGAGAATTACCGGATGCTTCATATGATTATGAGAGAGTTTATGTTCTTAAAAATGATAAAAAAATACTTCCCAATCCGATACCGCCTGCTTTAGTAAACAGTACATTAGATGATTTTTATCAAACAAACGGTTACTTAAAAGTAATATATGAACCTACTGATGATATAGTTAAAATCGGTGTCAGCAATGTAATAGCCCAGCAGACTAATATTATAGGATATGATGTCCTAGTCAGAGGGATAAGAACATATACAGATCATAAGTATGATGTACAATTTGTTAATCAATCAGGCACCCAGAGAGAAGATCCTGTTATAAGATGGTCTAATCCAAATTATGAAAACAGCAGCAGCCTTCAAAAAAGCTATGTAATGATTGCCGATTTTGACAATACTAATGAACAGCCCTCGGAAGTACCCTATTATATACATGTGTTTAATGCTTACGAAGATTTTGAGATAAACAATCTTTATATTGTTGATGAAACACCCGATGAATCTCAGATAGTAGAAACGGAAATCCCTCCTGAATATTTTAACGGTGGGGTATACAACTGGCATTATGGTGAATGGAACGGTAATTTTTTATGGGATTTAAATAAGATTGCAGATGAAATTGTATTAGGGGAAAACGATACTAAAAACTTCAGATACTTCTGTCCTATGCATCCTCTTGATAATAACGGCAGCAGCCAGGATGTAAATTACTGGGGCAAGGATTTATGGCATGGTACAACAACCAGTTATGCAGAAAAAAATTTTGATAATGCAGGAAATATCATAACTACAAATATTCATGCTACAAGTTATGTATCAAAACCGCCAGGATTACTGGAATGGTGCTCATCAAAAAAAGGCGCCGGTGCAGAAGGCAATGTTACAGGCACTGTGACATCGGAAGGCATCGGGGGATTAAGAGAAAGCGTTACGGAAGCCATCAATGCCGGTATTGATGCACCTGTTTTAGGAATAGGCATTAATTATAATGACGGATGCTCAAAAAGTTACAGGGATCTGATTGATATGAACGGGGACAGATATCCTGATCAGGTAATATTTAATACTGCCGAAGACTCATGCAAAATAATATTTAATCAAAACGGAACAGGATTTTATAAAGATGATGATATTGAAGAATTCGACAACTGCCATGAAGACTTAAGAAAAAACAAAAATTATACATACGGTTTTGGACTTGGCAAACGAAGCAGTCTTAAAAAAAGGATAAATGCACTTTTAGGCAGAGAAACCGTTTATCCAAATCAATCAAATTACTCGGTTTCTTTCTCGGCAAGTCTCGGGCAGTCGGAAACACATATTGATTTAATTGATATTAATGGAGACGGACTGCCGGATCATGTAAAAAAATTGAATGGTGAAGACTATATTGTAAAATTAAATGTAGGAGACGGTTTTGAGAACTCGGAATGGGAAACATTAGACTGGAAAGACCTGGAGTCTGCTATTGGATCAGGCAAATCAAATCCGGATATCGGCAGTTTAACAGGCAGCAACGGTTTTTTAAGATACAACAATACAATAAGTGCCGGTGTAAATATCGGATCAAGTATCTCATATGTACAGCTGGGTGCAGGCATTAATATATACGGCAACAGGAAAAAAGTTGATCTTATAGATATTAATGGAGACGGTCTGCCGGATCAAGTCTACAAACTGCATTCCAATAAATATTTTTATGTCAGATTAAATCTGGGGTATAAATTCAGCGACAATTTAATAAAATGGTATTCAACAACCAGATCTGACATCAATGACAGCTGGAAAATCTCAAACTCAGATAATTTCTTAATAGATAATTATATTGCAAATATTATATCAAATATTCTTACAAATCTTACAAATGTTAATCCCCAGGATGGTGCTGACACCCCGGAAGAAAATACTTCATCACCGGCAAAAGCTTTTGGCAGCGGGTTAGCCGGCATAGAGGATTATATTAAAAATACTCTCGGTATTTCTAATCTGTGGAATGATCTGCAGCCCTTCGGTGCCGGGGATGTTATAAGTTTTGAAGGTGGTGTAAATTTTACATTAGGATTTTCCGTTAAAATTGAAATACCGATAATCCCTTTTATTTTATCTTTTTATGTAACACCGGGAGGTAATTTCGGGTACAGTTTAGGCAGCTCCCAGCTTGATTTAAGAGATGTTGACGGTGATGACCTGCCTGACCATATATTCAGGTATGATTTTGAAAATTTCGGCAGGGTAAAATACAACAATGCAAAAAAAGTAGGATTATTACATGAAATTACAACACCAACGGGAGGTTTAATAACCCTTGATTATGAACGCACTCAAAATACCGTTGAGATGCCTAACAGCCAGTATGTTTTATCGGAAGTAACACATACAGATATCTTCAGCAACGAGAGTTATACTCTTGACTACGATTATGCAGACGGATTCTATGACAGGGTAAAGAGATCATTCTGTGGTTTTAATACTGTAAAACAAACAAATCCCGACGGCAGCTATACCAGCAATTATTATCATAATGATAATAATTACAATAAGGGCATACTTTATTTATCGGAATTATACGGAACAGATCAAAAATTATATAGAGAAACTTATAATAATTATTCATTTGATGAGTTATATGCCAACGGATTGGACATAGTAAAACATAAAAGATTAGATTCAACAAAAGATACTTATTACTATTATTATGACGGTATTAATTATCGTACAATATCAAAAGAAGTAGTTTTTGAAGATTATGATATTTACGGGAATATCACATATGCTGTAGATAAAGGCGATAATGCCGGAGATATTAATATTTACATCGATTATGACTATAATACAGGAAAATATATTGTATCAAATCCGGCGTCATTAATAGTAGAAGATCAATCGGGCAACATTATAAGAGAAAGAAGAGGCGCTTATGATGATAAAGGCAGTCTGGAATCACTTACACAATATTTAAACGGTTCTGCATATGCAACAACATATCTTTATTATGATGAAAACACAGCAAATAAATACGGCAACCTTACTTCAATAAGACTGCCTAAGCTTAATAATGATCCTGCCGGATATGCAATTCATTACACATATGATGATACGGTAAACACATATATTACAGGTATTACCGACTCATTCGGCTACACTTCCTATGCACAGTATAATTACAGTCTTGGAGTAGAAACACTATCAAGGGATATAAACGGCCATAATTTTACAAAGATATATGACAATTACGGTAGATTAATAGAAGTATGGACAGACTATGATAATTCTAACGGGATACCTGCCATATCATTCTCTTATAATCATAGCAGCATGCCGGCAAGCGCTGTTACAAAAAATAAAATACATTTTGATATTAATCAAATTAATACAGCAACACTGGATACTGTTATTTTTGCTGATTCTTTAAGAAGAGTTGTACAAACAAAAAAAGAGGGTGAAATTTACAGGAATGGGAATACTATATACGGTATGAATGTATCAGGTGCGACCACATATGACAATATGGGCAGGGTAAAAGAACAGGGGCAGCCTTTATTCCAGGAACTGGCAAACAACATTCCCAACTATAATTACTGGAACCAAGCACAATTAAAAAATCAAACAACATATTATTATGATCCTATAGGAAGAACAGATTACATAGCATTGCCTGCTGCAAATAACCTCGGATCCCCGAATACCAATATCATTGATTACCAATATGAAATAGAAAACTCGCAATTTAAAACAACCATAACGGATCCAAAGAATAATAAAAAAGATACATATACAGATGTCAGGGATAATATCATAAAGATAAATCAGTATAACGGCAGTAAGACAATAACAACAGAGTATCAATACAATCTGCTTGGAGAAATAACAGGGATAACAGACACAAAGGGTAATGAATCAACGATGCAGTATGATGATCTCGGCAGAATGACTGACATTACCAATCCAGATATGGGGCATATAGAATATATTTATGATGTAAATAATAATATTGTAGAAAAAATAGACAACAATCTAAGAGATGAATCTAAGAGCATTAAATATAACTATCATTATAACAGACTTGAAAGGATCAATTATCCGGACAAAAAAGATGTTGAGTATATATTCGGTGGACCAAATGCAGCCAATAACGGAGCCGGACGGGTTATACAAATTGATGATGAATCGGGCAGGACAACATTCGGGTACGGCATACTTGGTGAACAAACAGAAGTAATAAAACAATTAAACCGTCTTAAGACCACACAGCAAACAAGAGCATATTCAACAACATACTATTACGATTATCTTGGAAGGATAGATAGTATAATTTATCCGGACAACGAAAGGCTGTATTATGAATACGATAATGGTGGTAATATTAAAAGCGCATATGGTATATATCTAAACCAGCAAAATGTAAGATTTGATTATATCAGGATGATTGGATATGATGAATTTGGGCAGAGAGTTTATATCAGATACGGTAATAATGTTGAAACTCATTATACATATGATGATAAGAGAAGATGGCTGGATAATATAAGCACAGCAAACAGCAACGGATTTACTTTCCAAAGCATAGATTATAATTTTGATGCAATCGGCAATATCCTGTCCATACATAATACAGGGACAAATAAAGAGATTGTTCAAAATTTTACATATGATGATATATATCAATTAACCCATGCTTCGGGAATATATACGGACTCATCTAAACCAACTCAAAAAATAAACCAATATGAACAAACCTTTAATTATGACGACATCGGAAATATTACCAATAAAATAAGCATTAACCGTAAAACCCCGGGTAATATTTATCCTTTATTATTAAATTATAATCTTAATTATACATACAGTCAAAATTATCCCCATAGGGCAATACAAATAGGCACCTTAAAATATTTTTATGACGGCAACGGTAATATTGTAGAGATCAATAACACAGGTGAGAATGAAGGATTAAATGAAGCAGACAGCGATAACCTCGGCATATATAATAATGAAGGCGATCTTAACATGGATGACAACTCTGGAAATATATCCGGCTCATTTGGATGGCATGAGGGACCCGACAGTGAAAACAATAACAATGAAAATGCAAGCACAACCTTCTATGAATGGGATGAAGACAACAGGCTTAAAAAAGCAATTGTAAGAGGAGATACTACTGCATACTTATATGATACCAACGGTGAAAGAATAGTAAAAAACAGTGATTACGGTGAAGTAATCTATGTAAATAACAACTATCAGATTACTGGCGGAGTCAACTCAGATGTTGTAACAAAACATATCTTTATCGGGGATGCAAGACTAGTATCAAAGGTATCTCTGGGGGAAGGTCCTGATAATATTAATTTTCAGCGCAATCATATCTTTTATTATCATTCAGACCACCTTGGATCATCCAACTTTATAACGGATCCTCAGGGCAAAGAATACGAATTTTTATTATACACTCCATACGGCGAAACATGGGTAGAGGAAGGAGTTGATTACCTGGATTACATAACATACAAATTTACAGGTAAAGAACTTGATGAGGAGACAGGGTTATATTACTTCGGTGCACGATACCTTGACCCTGTAACATCAAGATGGATAAGCTGCGACCCTGCATTTGAGGAATACATGCCGGCACCGGAACAGAAACAAAAAAATAAAGATGACAGTGTTACCGGTTTTTTCAAATTATTTGACAATGACTTTCCTGTCGCTGATGTAGAAAAATATGATAAACTGCCCGGACAGGGGGGTATTTATAATTTAATAAATCTAGCCCTTTACAGCTATGCTGGTAATAACCCGGTTAGGTATATTGATCCTGATGGTAGAGACCTCAAATATCCAAATCAAGGTAATGCTGATTATTGTGGCCCAGTAGATAAAACATGGAAACTTACAGATGATGGTATGGGGGCTCATATAATTGAAAGGCAAAATGTAAAAAATAGAGCAGCATTAGCAGATCTTGATAAAAAAGAAACACTACGATTTTATCCATATTCATGGAAATTAATTGATAAAGAAGATATTAAATATAATGCAGGTGCAGCTCATGTAAGATTACATGAAGAGGTTGAAGCTGCAGGTATGGCAAGAAGAGGTGGAAATCCAGATTTTTCAATAAATGAATTATTAGAAATATACGATAAAGGTTATAGCAGTAAAAAATTAAATGGTATTGTTGGAGAATTAAGAACACCAAAAGGACAAGCAGCACCTAACCATAAAAATTTAACTCCATATCAAGCATTTGAAGCATTAATAGAATATTATAATTTAGAAAAATATATAAAAAAGAAAAAATAAGTCAATCTCATAAGAGTAGCATTAAAAACAAAATGCTGCTCTTTTTTATTTATCCCTGTCAAACCAAACGATAGAATCACTATCTCTCCCTGTTACATAAACATGCCTTCCATCAGGTGATATTGCAATACCCTGTGCAAAAGTTATATATGCTCCATTACTATATAAATCAAAATCACTTAAACTTCCATTTTTTTTATTTATCTTAAACCAGCAGACAGCACAATCTGTCGCAGTTCCGTATGTAAAGTAAATATGATTACCGTCAGGTGCAATAACAGAATATAGCCCCTGATTAATTTCTGATTCCTGAAAAGTTTTTAATTGATTTATTAGTCCGTTATTTAAGTCTCTATTATATAATATAATAGATCCTCCCGGCGGTGATAGCTCTGCATCAATTATATATAAAAACCTGTCATCAGGTGAAACCCTTGGAGATCTTGCATTTAAAACCGTAAAATTATCAATTAAAGTCAAACTCCCATCATTGATATTTCTTTTAAAAACAGCTACTTCATCATCCATATTGCTTGATGCATAAACATATCTGCAATCATTAGACATCTCTACTGAAACAAATTGAAATACGTTCATACTTTGTATCCCGGTTAATGATCCGTCACTCTCTCTTTTATAAACCTGTATTTCCGAACTGGAATAACAACCTACATATACATTAAGGCCGTCAGGAGATACAATTACATGAAATGCACCAGTCAGCGAATATGAATATTTAAAATTAATACTGCCTGTATTCAGATCCCTGTCGAAGCATAATACTTCATTTGTAGTATTTGTAGCAGCATATATATTTTTCCCGTCAGGAGAAATATCCAGAGTCCTTAATGTACCTGTAACAGCATCGGTATCTACTCCCCTGTAAGTTAGATTACCTGATTTAATATCCCTGTCAAACCAGACAACATTATTGGTTGTAGTACCTGTTGCAACATAAACATTCCTGCCGTCAGGTGAAACAACAACATAAGATGGAGTGTCAAGATCTGTAGAAGACATGAAATTACCCTTATATGAAAGCCTTCCGGATCCTATTTTTACCTCTTCATCTTCCTTTTCCCATTCAGTTTTATTTAGTTTGATGAATAAATCACAGCTTGCAAAAATAAATAGTATAAAAAATAATAAAACAAAATTTTTAATCATATGAATTAATGCTCTTTTACTTTAGATTATACATTATTTTCTTAAAAAAACATACTTTGAAGGGGAAAAAAGCAAAATTTAAAAAATATATTAAATGCTTCTAAAAACACCGTCAATAACATCATCGAGTATCGATAATCCCTGTTTCATCTCATCAAGAGTAATATTTAATGCAGGAAAAATCCTTATAATATTGCCCTGTTTAAGATTAAGTATTAAGCCTTTTTTTAAGGAAGTATCTTTTATTTTTGATGCTATTTCTTTTTGATGAAACTGCAATCCTATTAATAACCCTTTACCCCTCACATCGGATATCAATGAAGGATAATTATTCTTCCATTCTTTCAATATATTTAATGTGTATTCTCCTACATCATTAACATTTTTTTCTATATTATTATCTATCATATATTTTAATACGGCATAACTGACTGCGCATCCGAGAGGATTGCCGCAAAATGTTCCGCCATGGTCGCCTATCTCAAGTTTATCCGCTGCCTTTTTTGTCATTGCAAAAGCGCCGAAGGGATAACCCCCTGCTATACCCTTAGCCACTGTCAAAAAATCAACATTTACTTTTTTTAAATCCGATGCAAACATCCTGCCTGTCCTGCAAATGCCTGTCTGTATTTCATCTACGATCAAAAAAACCTTATTCTTTCTGCATATCTCCGATACCTTTTCAAGATAATTACCGTAAGGTATATTAATGCCTCCTTCACCCTGTATAGGCTCCAGGATAACGGCTGCTACATTATTCTTTATCTCTTTATACAAATCGTCAATATCATTAAAAGGTACAAATATATAATTAGGCATTAATGGATTATATTTATCCCTATGTATTGACTGTCCTGTGGCACTGGCTGTACTTATTGTCCTGCCGTGAAAACTTTTAAAGGTAGATATAACATTCATCTTACCGCTTGCTTTCCTTGCCAGCTTTATTACAGCATCATTTGCTTCTGCACCGCTGTTAGTAAAAAAAATCTTATCCAATCCTTTGGGCAGTATTTTATGAAGTAAATCCAGTAATTTTGCTCTTTCGGGAGAATACGTTAAGCCAGCCTCCGGCCCCTGTATGATTTTATCTGCCTGCCTGCATAAAGCTTCTTTAATAATCGGATTTGCATGACCTATACTTGTAACACCCCAGCCTGCAGTAAAATCCATATACTTTTTGCCTTTTTCATCCCAGACATAAACGCCCTCCCCTTTAACAATAGACAGGGGAATCCTTTCAAAAAACGGTGCAAAATATTTATCTTCTACCTTTATAGTATCCATAAAATAATCCTGTATCAGTATTAGCTACTTTAATAAATATAATTACTTATTATATCCAATTAAATATTACTTGCAAATAAAAATCATTATATAAATAATTTATAAATTTATTGTATTAAAATTTTTACAAATTCAAAAATTAATTCGGCTGTTAATCCCCATATAATACCTTGTGCCGTATAATAAACAAAAACCCTGTTTTTCCTGTTGCCCCATGGCTTTAAATACCTTTCAGGAAGTCCCAGTTCCTCTACCGGAAGCAGTATTTCTTTAACTCCCTCTTTATTTTCAAACCATGATTTTACTTCCAGATATGCATTAAATCTTTTAGGCTCATTAATTATAAAATAATCAAGGGGTATTGTGAATATTTTTTCAACCTCATTTTTGCATATTTTTAATTCTTCTATATCATCAATATTAATTGACCCGACATATGCATTAACCGCAGCACCCATTGGAGCAATTAAAACTCCAAGCATTCCAAAGAGATCAATCTTTGCCTTATCAATACCCAGCTCCTCGCATGTTTCACGAATTACCGTATCAATAAAATTATTATCAGTATTCCTATTAATAAGCCCGCCGGGAAAACATATCTCACCTCCCTGGCGGATATTATTCTGCCTCAACTGGAATAATAAATGCATATCATTATTAATATTAACAATTGGGATTAATATTGCCGAGTTATAATATTTTTCATTCCTGCCTAAAACAACGTCTTGATTATTAACTAACTTTTCTTTTAATTTATCAATATCGATATTCACAAATCAATCCTAATAAAAAAATAAATTTTTTTATATTATGTAGAATCTTATATAATATTTTAATTCTTTTTTGACTATAATAATTAATAAATTTGTATAATATGTAATTAATGATCAATTATTTTAATAATTCATGTAAATTCATCTGGTATAAAACTTAAAAAATTATTATAGTAAAAAAAATATAAGGCACAAAATAATCATGAAAAAAATAATTTTAATATTACTGGTACTATTTTTGAGTTATTGTTTATTCTCACAGGAAACAGAAAATAAAAATGATATAAGGATAGGAGTCAGCACCACATTTGGTTATTTTTCCGTAAAAAGGTTCAGCTATGTAGATATAGGTGAAGATAATTCTTTAAATACAGGGGGGCATCCGTTCGGTATGGGATTAGGATCGGGATTTGCATTAACATATATGTATAATCTGAACCCACGGATCAGCCTGGGCTTATTTTTCGGCATCGGTTATTATAATACAATTTATCTGCCTTTAAGCATCGTAGGCATTAACAATATCTTCAGTCTCAGATTACTGTTTAGATTAAAAGCAGGCAGGGAAAATAAAAAAATAAAATTTTTATTTGAGACAGGACTGCATTCCAACATCGAGCTTCCCTTCCAGGTTGATTACAGGGTTAACGATTATCCTGACTTATTCGTACAATTCGGCGGTTTTATTTATCTGGGATTTGAGAATAATAAGACAAGTACAAGCATAGATTTCCTGATATATTCAGGAGGGCTGTACGGCTTTACAGGTTATTTTAATTACTATCCGCAAGCATTCAGCATAAATGAAATAAATAATACCGCAATTTATAATTACTGTTTTGAGGTTGTACCTATCGGCTTTGAGTTAAGATGGATGTGGAAAATAAATAAATAAATAATATTAAACCACAGAGAATGCAGAGAATCGCAGAATTTTATTTAGGATTCTCAACCTTGTATATTCTGTTTTTTAACCGTAGGTGAACGCTGATTAATACTGTCCAATGATCAGTTTTTTATTTAAATAATCAAAAAATTCACCACAAAGGCACTATCCCTCACTACTTTTATTTTAAAGTTGCAATATATATTAAATAACTGCATTGTTAAAGTAAAAGTAGTGAGGGATGGCTGGTTATAAAAACACTCCTATTAGACTCTCTCCAATTTTAACTGTTTTTTAAAAATCAACTTTAACAATTTATTCTACAACAGAAATTTCATCAATATACAGAACCACATCCTTAAATTCTTTTTCATCAGGATGAAACTCAATCTTTAACATCTGGATAGGTTCGATCATATAAGACTTTATGTTATTTTTATCCTTACCGCTTGAAGGTATAATAAACTCAATCTTATTAAATTTGCCGGGTTTTAACTCAGCACCATCCATCCACTTATCGCCCCACCTGTAATCTTTATCAAGCACTCCAAAATTCACACCCTTAATATTATTATTTTCAGGTATATATATATAGCATACTATTTTTTGATTAATTTTTACGCTGGGTAAACCATATTTGATAGACTGTTTCCCTGTACCGTTTAAGAATAATTTTAACGACTTTTCACCTTTATATACCTCTTCATCATCATTAAATATTTTAATGCCCTCTGTCTCAGCAATAAAGCCGTATAATGTGCCGTCTTCAAAATCAATAGTCATAGGTTTATATTGAGGATAGAGTACATCATCCTTTGCAAATTTTATATTATCAATGCCTATTTTACCCTTGCCTGTTAAAAAATTTACGGCAATCTTATTTACACCATCCACTTCAAGCACATTATTAATATCAGCATCATCCGGCTGCCAGGATCTCGGCTTTAAATATTTAAAGGGCAGTAAGAATGTTTTTTTGCCTGTAAAATCATCTCTTAAATTTATTGCAAATCTTTCTCCATTTGTATCTGCAAGCTCAATGATAAACGGATTATGACTGTTGCGCCCGTAAACATCCATTGATATTGAGTTGTAATTTTTTAAATTCCTGGGAGTAACATTTTTACCTAAACATGCCCAGACTTCTTCTTTTGATCCCATTTGATATTCGATATTTAACATACCTCCATCAGTACTCATAACAGGCATTTGAGTAATTTCATCACCCTCAAGGCTGTCACAGGCTTTCCACCAATCGGAAATATCCCCGTCATCAAAATCATCAATTTCGACTAGAAATCTGCTCGGCACACCAAGGAATGAAATATCATCTATTGCAAAGTATCCTTTTTCCCCGTCATTCTTAGAGCTTGCCTTAAATTGTATTTCTACAACATTTTTTACGGCTGATTCAAAAGGCACATATCTGCCCCATCCGCCCTGTTTAAAAAAAGATTCATCAAATTTTAATATAAAGTATCTCCATTCATCAGGTGTAGATTCAATAATATAGCTGTAATCATCATAATCTTTTACAGCATCAGATTTTAATGTTATTGTCAATTCATGCCCGTTCCCCTTAATCCATAATCCCATTCCTTTAAACTCTGATAAATCAATATATGACCTTTTATTTTTATCGGGATTATAAAGTTGAGTACCGGCCAGCGCAAAAAGGCTGTCTTTATTTTTTTTGCCTGCTTTTAATTCATATTCGATATTAACCTTTTTACCTTTTATGCTTTCATCATTATCATGCAAGTTTTTTTCATTATATATAACCGATTTATGGCCTTCATTCTTATCAACAGCGCTGTACCAGTAGCCTCCAAATAAATTTGAGTTGCCGTCACAGGAGTCAAACAGTGTCTTGTTGCCGTATGTTATTTCTTTTACAGTTTTTCTTATTGTTTTGCCTTTTGTCTTAAATGTTATCATAGAACCTTCCGGGGCATATAAGCTGTCCAAGGCATCATTTGAGAATGCATCAAGCCTTATTTTTGATATATAGACATTAGTATTGTCCCCGGTCTCACGGCATTTAACTCTTACCGGATCAGAATCATTATTATTGCATAAGATATCCATATATAAAAAATCACTCCTGCCGGCATTCCCGCCCTTTGCTTCAACCTCAATCAAAATATCTATATCATCAATTTCTTTCATTAAAATTTTATCATTGCCTTCAGTTTTATACAGACTGATATTTTGTATACTTTTAGGTTCGCTATTATAGTTATTGTAATAATTTTTAACTCTCCCGGAATACAAAGCAAGACCAAACCAGCCCCATGCATTAGAATAATACTCTGTATCGGATGACCATATATTCATATCATGAATAGTCCAGTAATATCCATCCTTGTCTTCCCTCAACCAGCCGTCGTAACCATGCTTATATCCGTCTTTTTCCATTCCTTTATGAGGATTAATATCTTTTCTTATTATGGGATCTAAAAAAATACCTGAGGTCTCTTTGTCTTTAGCCGCATAAAAATATGCAAGCCATACCGCATATGCTCCAATATCCGCCCTGTTGCCGGTATCACTTTCATCAATACCTGCACCTGTTACTTCATTGGCAATATAACCGCCGTTATGCGCCATAATCCTGGGCAGTTTTCCTTTTTCATCATAATCATAAGGTTTTATCTTATGATGTTCATCAGGATAATTTTTTGTCGGATCATTCTCCCATGAATCATTAATCATCTTTTTTATAAAATTATGAGGGCCTATAGGCGCATTATCTTCTTTAATTATTTCATATGCCTCTTTTGAGTTAAACCAGATATAATCAAGAGCTATCCTCCAGTAAGCCCTGAAAGCATCTGCTCCAAACTCCGGCTCACGCCTCATTGTAGAGTCTATATATACAGTACTGTCTCCTTCTCTTTTAACCTCAACCCAGTCAGGCACAAGTCCGACACCCTTGCCGCCTGTTTCCTTTAATGTAAAGCCTTTATACTCTCCATCCATCATTGTTAACTGAGCTGATTTATAAAAAACCTCATAAGATGTATCAACAAGATCTATCCATGAATGATCAGGATCAAAATCTTCAAATATTCTGTAAGATGCAGGTGATAAATATCCCGGCTCAATATTATTCCCTGATCCGGTACCGCCGTTTAAATATCTTTTACCATTAACAACAACGGTTGCCTTTTCCCAGAGATCATTAAGAATTAACTTTGCCTGTGTGCTGTAGTCAAATATATCCTTATTGCTTCCCCATCTGCTGTCCGCCATTATTAATGCAAGCGCAATATCCTCATCGGCATCACTGGCAAATCCCCAGCCGTCAACCCATGTATTGTCCTTTTTAACAGTACCGACTATAACACCGTCATCTTTACCGTTTACTGTAGGCGTCCATCTCCATGCAAACAGATGGTCCTTATCAAGTCCTAATTTTTCCGGAGTTGTAATACTTACACTGTCATTCTTTTCATTCCACTTATACACCTGTTTAATATTTTTATGCTGTAAATTATGATAAATCCACTTCCAGACCTTATCAAAGACTTCCCTGTCATCCATCCATAAGGCTCTTAACAGGGCATAACTTGCCGATTCACTCACAACAAGCAATTCAAAGCTTTTTTTATTCTCATGGTATGCATACTTACCGTCATTATCAAGATCACCTCCGTCCCCAAATGCATAGGGAATCATCATATCCGGATTTTTAGGATCAACCGTGATTAATGCAGGGTGATTGTCATCCGTAACATGAGTCTTGACATGCTGCCAATGAAGTTTTAATATTTCGTCAATTTCTACTATTTTACCTGTATTATTATCCTCCTCATTTTTAGATGATAAAACAATAAGAAAGGATATTAAAAGTATTAATATTATCATTGTAATATACAACATATGACGGTTTTTCATTTAAAATATCTCCTATAATATAATCTTAATATAATTATTACATTTCATATATAAAAACATCATCTATATAAAATATACCATTTTCCCCCTGCATCTGGCTGGTTGTTTGAAATTGTATCCCTGCACATTGCAGTAATGCATCATTTACACTTACAGGATTCGGGGCATACTGCGGCCAGGACATATTCTGCCATTCATATTCCAATAACTGCCAGTCCGTTGTTGCATTTATTTGAGAATAATGAGAGCCCCATGTATTTTGATATGCTTTTGACAAAACACATACTTTTAAGCTTTTTGGATCAGGACTTTTAATCCTGAAAGCAACACCGTGGGTACTGCTTAAATCAAAAGGGTGCATATAATTTGGATCGGGATTATCCGCAAATTTAATGCCAAATCCTATGAATGTATATAAATACCCGTTTGTTGCATGAGTGTATGTTATATTTAAACACATGCCTGTATCATTGTATCCAGGTGCAAACAATTTATCCTCAGTATCAATCGGTTTTGGTAAAACAACGGCGTTACCAGGCGCTGTTGCATGCCCGGTTGCTTCACTGTCGTCAAAAGTAAACCAATAACCCGCTTCATAATCATTCTCACCATTACTATCGCCAAATGGCCAGTCAAGCTTCCACTCGGTTTTATGTCCAGGTGTTACAGTATCAAAAGTGCCCAGTCTGTAAACATTTTTATATTTAACTGCTATTACGGTAATATCGGAAGTCAATGTCTCAAAACCATTGGCAGCAGTTAATCTAAAAGTTAACTCTTCAAAATTAGCAGTTAGTGGATTAATTTTAAAAGTAAGATCAAGTTCATCAGAATCAAAATCGTCAACAGGTGTCCCGCTAATCTGTGTCCAAAAAGCATTTGTATAACCGGATGCTGTTCCTGCAATATTTACAACCGTATTTATCTGTTTAAATACCGTATCTCCTGCATAGACAGTAAATTTATTGGGAGAATCATTATTATCATTATCCGAGGAAGACGAGCTTTTTGAACCCCCACCGGTATTTGTTTGATCAGGACAGGAAATTATTAATAACAACATAATTAATATGCAAAAATAATACTTTTTCATATTTATCTCCTAGCTATATATAATCATTACATAGCTATATTTTAGTAATATAAATATAGCTATATGCTATATTTATATTACTAAACAAAGATTACAGCAAATATTTTAAATATTTTTTACATTTTATTTACGTTTATTTTACATTTAAACCTGTTTTGCTTTAAAAAGATGAGAAATAATAAAATATTTTAGGATTACTAATACAAAAAAATGAATATTATAAGAAACTGATAAAAAATTTATAATAAATTTAATTAATTTTTATTTTTTTCTCTTAAAGATTTTTTATCAATATTTACTATTACTCTGTTTGATCTGTACAAATAATCCGGAAGATTTTCAAGAGTATCACCTGTGTTATATTTTTTATCGCCTATCAATAAAATAATCTCATAAGTATCATTATTGTCATTTAAATTACCGAGTGTAATGAAATCCATAACCTGATCCTCAGATATCAGATTGGTAGATTTACCTGTGACATAATATTCTGCACCGGATAAAACACATGCAAAACAATTTAAATAACTCCCTTTTGGTATTAAATCTGCATTCCGGCATTTTATTTTTATTCTTACAGAGACTTCATCATTACTTAAAATATTTACCTTATCAAGATCTATATCTGTGCCGTTCACAGGATCTGTTATTTCTAATACAACCTCTTTTTTATCATTCTGCAAACTAAAATAATCTTTTATTTTGTTAAAATTAATTATAAAAACAAATAAACCGGCTAATACGGCAATTATTATAAAAATCATAATTATATTAAAAGGCATTTTTTTTGAGGATTTATCCATATTGGATAAATCCTCATAATCAACACCATATTTATTTTTTAGATAATCACCTAATTTATTTAAAAGCTCCATATCCTTTTGATCTTTTAACCATTTACCGACTGCACCGGACGGATAATCAATCTCAATATCAATATCCTGCGGATCTATATTATCTTTATTAATTAAATCTACAATTTTGTTATATACTTTCTTTTTATCATAACTACTCATCTGCATCTCCTTTTTTTAATGATTTAATTAATGACAAAACAATCTTTTTATCATGATCATTAAGAAGTAAAAAATCATTATTAATTATATCAATATTATTTTCTTTATTACTATAGATATGCTTTTTTATTTCTTCAATACTGCTTTTTAATTCATTAATTGAGTCGGCTTCTTTTTCCTTGTCTTTCTTAAAATCCAAAATTGCAGATTTATAATCAAGATTCATATCATAAAAAAAATTCGGATCAATCTCGAGTATTTCGCATACCAGAAAAAAAGTAATAACATTCGGAAGACTGCCCGATTTATTAATCCATTTATGAATAGCATTCTGACTCTTACTTAATTTCTTGCCTAATTCTGCCTGAGTAGCGCCCGATTTTTTTAAAGCCTCTTTTAATCTTTCACAAAATATATCGCTAAGTTCAGCATATCTTTTTTTATAATCGATATCTTTCATAAAAATTATTTTATCATATAAAACAAGCAATTGTAAATATACTAATTTAAAATTTAAACCGATTTATGTATAAATTAAAAATATTTTTTAATAAAAATGCAACATTTATTAAATAAATACATCTAAAATAAAAAAGATGTTGATCTTTTTATCTATTATTTGTATTTTAAAGAATATTTTCACAGGAGATTTTATGAAAAAAAATATAAATTTTATTATGAAATATAAAATGGAAGACTTATTAAGCATGACATTTAGAATGTTTCAAAAAATTTGGAAAGACTCGGTAAAAATATCCGTATTATTTATACTGCCCGGTGCTTTAGCTTATGGTTTTTCATTTATTTATTTTTTTAATTTTTTTCTAAAATATATAACAAAAATTAATCAAAATCCGGGAGATATAAGAATACTGATAAATTTTTTAACAGCATATGGCTTATTATTCCTGGGGATGATTATATATATTTTATTATATACATATGTTTCCTCTGTTATTTCATATAAATCATTTAAAAAAGCTCATAATGAAGATATTGATATTAAAGAATGTGCAATAACCGTATTTAAAGAAAAATTCGGCAGGATTTTTTTGCAGGGATTATTAAAAACACTAATAATAATCGGTATAGAAATTATTTTCATCATTTTAATTGCTATTTGTACATTTTTTATATCCTATAGTACTATAAACATACTGATGCTATTAAAAATTATGATGATACTGACAATAATACTCTTATCAATCGGCTTTATTGCTGTAATTTTTTGGTTAAGTTATTCTTTAATTTTTTCTAAAGAAGCAATTCTTTATGATAATCTTGGAGTAATAGATAGTCTTGGTAAAAGTTTTAATCTTGTAAAGAAAAACTGGTGGCGTGTTTTCGGGATAACATATCTTTTTAATTTAATGATGTCTTTTCTGGCAAATATGATTATAAGTCCTCTATTAATTTTTGCTATATTGCCTATTTATATCAAAATAATCACCGGATTAATTAATAATAAAATTGATGAAATTTCAAATATCTTTTCCAATATGTTTTTTTACATAGCAATAATATATGGTGTTATGATTTTAATACAATCAGTGATTATAGCGTTATTTAATCCGGTTTTTAAAAGTCTTTTTTACCTTGATTTAAAAGTAAGAAAAGGTGAATTAGAAGAAGCGGTAAAAGATATTGCAAATGATGTTAAAGAAGAAATAATTGCAACATAAAAAAAATTTTTATTATATATATAAAATTGGAAAATTTATGAAAATAGATGAAAATGATTATAAAGGCTATTTTGAAAAAGAAGGTAAAAATCCGATCCTTGCATCATTCATACTGATACTATTAATCGGAGCTTTGTATTTTTTTATACAGTCATTGATTGTATACACTTACAGGATAATAGATTATGTAATCTACAGAGATAAATATATCAATACTTTTGACTTTATAGAGGCAGTTAAACAAATTTATCAAAGATATAAATATCCTTTATTAATTACTTTATTTATATGTCAATTCGGCATATTATTATTCCCCACTATTTATTTATTTAAAAGATGGCATTTTAAAAATACAGCTAAATATTTTTATCTAAAAAACTTTGATTTGCCCGCTGTTATACTGTCAATGATCGGCGCATTATCAGTGATTCCCTTAGTTGATCTTACATCAAGGATTTCTTTTTATTTTTTCCCTATATTAAAAAAATTATCTGAAGCGGTAACACCTTTATTCAGTGCAAATAATAATCCGCTGGAATATGCATTGTTAATAATAGTTATCGGATTAACTCCGGCAATATGTGAAGAGGTTGTTTTTAGAGGATATTTCCAGAGAACACTTTCAAGAAAGATAAAAGAACCGTGGCATTATATTTTATCGGGTTTTATATTTGCCCTTTATCATCAAAGGCCTTTAGGTATACTGGCATTGACTTTGGTAGGAGTTTATCTTGGTTTTATTTATTATAGATTTAAATCTTTATATACTTCCATGAGCGCCCACTTTATATACAATACAACAATTGTTTTAATAATGAACCTGTCATTCTTAAACACATTTTTAGAAAATAATTATACCCCAATATTACTTTTATCATCGTCGTTGTTTATAATAAACGGAATAATAATTTTCTTATACTCTTTAAGGAAAAAATTTAAAAAAGAAGATGAATATTTGATAACATCAGAAACAGAAAATATTTCATAATAACGATATAAAAATAATGCCTATATTTTTATATATTTTATCATATTTAATGTTATATTAATAAATATTATAAATATTTTGAAATATTTCAATAAATACTGCTATTTTTTACTTTGGGACTTAGCGCTTTTGTGGTAAATTTTATACTTATTAGACAGCCCCATTTTTTAAAAATTTATTAATTATTCAAATCAGATAAAGGATTAAATCCTAAAGCAGGTAAAGGCTTTATAAAATCATGAAGCTGATTTTTAATGCTATATTTCTTCAATATTAAATCTGATGTCCTTATAGCAGATACTATTGATCCGGAAAAACCCCCACCCGGCCTAACCCAGGATCCGCAGAAATATAAATTTTTATTTTTTATCTCATTTGGAAATCTAAATAAATTACCCTGAAAAATTCTCTGGCATGCACCATAAACAGAACCGTAAGGATTACCGGTAAATCTTTTCATGGTAAGAGGAGTAGCTATCTCTGCTACTTCAATATATTTAGCAAACCCGTTGAATTTTTCATTTACCCTTTCTATTAAAATATCTGCGATTCTTTTTTTTTCATCACTATACGCTTTTTTATCATTTTTAAACCGATCCCAATAAGATATATTATCAACAACACATAAATTAACAACTGTTTTCCCCTTAGGACATAAAGAGTTATCAAGCAAATATGAAGCAAGAATAATTGGGCGTAATTTATAATCAACCAATCTATCTTTTTTTATAACATCATCAATATCATCAAGTTCATTTATCATATAGCAAAATTCTTTAATGCCGATTTTCTTTACGTCAATATTCATACCAAGATATATGGAAAACAATGAAGTAGAAGGTATAGTTTTTAATGCCTTTCTCCTTAATAAAAAAGAAATATCTCTTTTATTAATAAATTCCCTTACAGTGGTTAATATTGGAGAGTTGGATATTGTAATATCAGAAAAACAATCATTACTATTATTGATCCTGACGCCAATCGCTTTTTTGTCTTTAAATATAATTTTTGTCACTTTACTGTTTAAATAAACCTTACCGCCGTTTTTCTCAATAATATTTTTTAATGCTGCCGACAAAGAACTAGAAGTACCCGATATCCAATATGCCTCATTTATAAATGTATATGTCGGAGAAGAAAAATATATAAGATTCATTTTCCTGATATCATGTGAATAATAATATATCATTTGAGCTAAAATTGTTCTTAATCTCGACGTTTTTATTTTCTTCCAGATCAAATCATAAACAGTACTAAACATATATTTTATTAATGTCCTGTATTTAAAGGCTGATTTTTTTATGGCCCTGGAATCAGATTTTTCATCGACAAAAGCATAAGCCTGATTGGATATATTTTTCATTGTATTCATAACAATATTTATATTTTTTTTCTCAGCAGGAAAATGATCAATTAATTTATCTTTAAATTCTTCAAAATCATGAGGCACTTTAAATTCAAAATCATTAAATAAAGATGTATAACATGAAGGAATTTTAATCAATTTTATCTTTTTAAAAAGACCCAAAAATCTGAACGCTCTCAGTTTTTTATCATCAGGAAAAAATCCGTTTAGCTCATGTAATGAACTGTCAAACAAAAAATCCTTTCTTTTCCATGAAGATGCATAACCCCCGATTTTTGATCTTTCCTCAAAAATATTTACTTTTAAACCATACTTTGCTAGTATTGCACCACAAAACAATCCGCCTATACCGCTTCCAATAATATTAACTGAATTAAGATATTTATTTTTTCCCATTTATCATAATCCTGTTGGTATATCAAAAAATAATGCTTCTATTTTAAACTGCTTTTCAAGTATTTTTTTTAATGCTAATAATCCAAAAGTTTCTGTATAATAATGTCCGGCTAAAAGTACATTTATATTATTTTCCTTAGCTTTATGATAAATTATATGATCAAAATCACCAATAATATAAAGATCAAGCTCTTTAATAACAGCTTCATGCAAATATTTACCGCCTGATCCGGATACAGCTGCAATTGTTTTTATCTTCTTTTTACCGAAATTTAAATATTTTATATTATCTTTATCAATATCAAGATCATCATATATTTCATTAATATCTTTAGGTTTTGACAAAACGCCTTTATGACCTATATAAAGTCCCTTATCATATCCGAATGGTTCAAACTCTATGGCTCCGATTTTATTTAAAATTTGTATATTATTACCATATACTCTATGGCTGTCCAGCGGAAGATGATATGCTATTAATCCTATATTATTATCTAATAATAATTTTATTTTTTTTCTCATGGCGCCGCTGACAGGAACAGGCTTGCCCCAAAAAATGCCATGGTGTACAATTAAAATCTTGCAATTATTCTTAGAAGTCAAATCTATCGAATCAACAGAAGCATCAACGGCAAGTGCAATTTTTTTTATATCATCAATATCATTCTCTACCTGAATACCATTTAAACCATAATCATTGATATTATCAGGATCCAACAAAACCTTTAAAAAATTATTGATATCATGTATATTTATCATTGTATGCGTAATATAATAATAAAATTAAATATTAACAAGTTATTTTTAACTTTATTTATAGATAAATTTAAAAATAACTAAAGATTAACCACAAAGAAAACGAAGGTAAAATTCGAAAAATTTTATTTTTTATACATTCTTTACATCACTCCGTGTTCTTCGTGGTTTCTAATACTTTAGCTAGATAAAATTTTATCTATAATAATATTAAATCAAATTTAATCCCTATTCTAATAAAAACTTACGCCCGATCTTCTGTCAATTTTAGTAAATACTGTATTCTTTAAAACATTATTTTTGCTAAAAATCACGGCACTGTTTTTTGTCCTTGTTAATCCTGTATATAATATCTCTTTAGTAAGCAGCGGATTATTTTCATCATCAGGTAATATAATAAAAACATCATTGTATTCCGAACCCTGACTCTTATGTATGGTGATTGAGAATGCGAATTCAAACAAAGGTAAAAACTCAACAGGAAAAACATCATAACTGCTCCCGTTTTTAAAAACAGCTTTAAAAACACCTGATGCATCCTTCAATAATACACCGCAGTCACCGTTGTAAAGTCTTTTTGTATAATCATTCTGCATGATAATTATCGGCAATCCGGAAAAATATTTTTTATTATAAATCCCGATTTTATTCTTAAAATAATCTGCTATATAATTATTAATATTGTTTACTCCGAATATACCATTCTTAATAATACATAATACTTTTACATTCTCAATAATATTGAATATCGAATCAATCAAATCTTTGAGTTCATCAATATTACTTTTATTTATTAATAAGCTGCTGATCTTTTCTACTAACTTTACATAATCACCGTATTTATAAAAATATAAATATTCATTCCATGAAATTAATATTTTCTTATATTTTATTAAATCAATATTATCGGATTCAATATAATAACAGCATCCGTTTTCAAAATTTAAGTCTTTCCACCGAGGAATGCCGTTTACTCTATGTAAATCACTAATTACATTTTTATCCTGGACATTTATAGAATCTGAAATTTTAAAAATTTCACCGGAAGCCCTGTAGCACTTATCTAAAATAATGACCCTATCAAGCATTTTATTATCACAATCTGATTTTATTAATTCATCTGTAATTACAAAAATTTTATTACTAAAAATTTCTTTAAAATCCTCAGGTATTAATTCAGCAAGAACAGCTCCTGCTTCCACCGAAGGTATCTGATTTTTATCTCCGAGAAAAATAATCTTAGTATTTTTTTTTATTGCCTGAAATAAAGAATTCATTAAAACTACATCAACCATTGAGACTTCATCTATAATAATTACATCAGCCGGTATAGTATTATTCTCATTATACAAAAAGTCATTATCATTAATAGAATACTTTAATAATCTGTGTATTGTCTCAGCCTCAATGCAATTAACATTCTCATCATTATCTTTCATACCCTCTGATACAGATTTTGCTTTAATTGATTCAGAAATTCTTTTAGCTGCTCTTCCGGTTGGAGCTGCTATCTTTATCCTCTTTGGATTATATCCGGTTTTAATAAGAAGTTTTACTATCCAGTATATAATATGAGTCTTCCCTGTCCCCGGTCCTCCTGATATTATCACAAAGTTTTTTAACAACGAGAAATAAACCGCAATTTTCTGCTTCCTGTTTAAATCTGATTCTTTTATTTCATTAACTATTGCAGGCTCTATTAAAAAATCAAAATCATTATTAATATGACTGTCCAGATATGCTTTCAGTCTCTTTTCATTTTCATAATATTTTTGAAAATACAGATAAGGGATACCGTTATATTCTTTTAATACAATCGGTTTGTATTCTTCATCCAGTGTTATTATTTCTGTATAGCTTTTAATATTCACAAGAAAAAAATCCAATAATTTGCCCGGTTCATTTGTAATACATTTTGTTTTAAAATCAAAAAAATCTTTCTGTAATTTTAAACATAAACTCCCCTTATTTAATGAATCACAAAGACATATCAATACTACTGTCAGAGAGTAAAGAAGTTTATAATCAGTTATTTTTGAATACTCAAGTATATCATGGATTAAATAATAATCGGTTGATTTTAAATTAAAAAAATCGTAACTTGAAGATAAGAGATCATCTATTTCTTTATATAAAATTTTATTATTCATTTTATATTATTTTAAAAAAGCCGGTATTTAATATTATTATATTTAATAAAAAATTAATAATTAAAAAATCTATATTGGTATACTTTTTTATTTTGAAATTTTCCCAATTCATGAAAAAAATTTTTTAATCTGGGATTTAATTTTTTATAAACATTATCCGTAATATTTAAACAATTATTTTTAGTATATTTCCTGGTTAAATGTGTTAACCTGTTTATAACATCACTTGTAATATGTTCTGTATTATTATTATTAAATATACCGTTGCCTTCATTAATGCAAATCTTAAAATTTAAAACTTCTTTAAGTTTCAATTTTTCAATGCACATCTGGAAAAAACCATTATAAAATGTAATAGCCGAAAGTGTTGAACAATTTACCAAATCCCCAAAATGAAAAACCAATGTGCCAAAATTATTACTCCAAAACCATAACTTGCCGCCAAACATATTTGCTATTTTATTTATCTCCATTTTAAACATATTATATATGTTATCTATTGATGATTTAGAATACCTGTTGTCGCTATTAATATTAATCTCTATCATTACAACTGCAAGATCATAATTATCATCATTTTTTAATGTCTTCCAATTAATATTTATAGGGAGTACAATATTCGGATTTTTAGCTTTTACTTCTTTTTTAATTTTAGCTAAAGACTTCCTATTTTCCGTATACTCTATCGATCCTTCAATAGAATTCATCAATTTTTCATTAGACAAACCTGTTTTCAACAAATAATCACTTGCTCCAATCCTCATCCATCTAACTACATTAAAAACTTCGTTAATGTTACTGACAATAATTGAAGCAGGTTTTTTCTTATAGCACTCAAGTATTTTTCGGAAAAGATCAGAGCTCGTTAAAAAAGAATCCTCTTCAAATAAAACAATCCTATTAATTTTTTCTTCTTCAAAATTAATCTTACTCTGATCAATAATATTTATTTTATATTTTTTTTTATCCAATAATCCTAATAAGAAATTTTTTATCATTGAATTTTCTAACAGATAAATATCAATTGTATTATTCAAATCTCACTCCCCAGGATCGGAAATCTAAGTTGATAGACTGTTTTATTATTAATTTCTACCTGACAAAAACATTTTCTAATGATGATATCTATATTTTGCAGTGTTCTTGTTGTTACAGATATTGTCATAGGTTCCGTGTGATTTTTTTCTATCTTCTTTGCTTCATTTATGGCTTCACTGTCAATCATTTCAATATTTTTTTTATATTCAGCAACTCCTGCATTAATCCCTATCCTGATTAATAGGTTGTCATCAAGATAATTTGATACTGCATTAAAAACTGGCATATTAGAAATTATTTCAATTGATGCCAAAAGAGCCTGGTTTACAAAATCATTTAAATGAAAAACAATAAGACCGCCATCACCCTCCCAACTCCATATCCTGCCGTCTCGTTTTTCTATCATGTTTGAAACATACCTTTTAAAATTTGCATATGTTTTCTGTATAAGCGTACCGTCATATTTTCTAACTAAATTAGAATTACCGCATATATCAATAGATACAAAACAAAAATTATAAAATTTACTCTCTGTTAAATATCCCCAATCATTTCTTTTACCCTGTTTGTCGATAATAACTACTTTGTTTAATATAGTGCTATATTCATAACCGCACTCTTTCATTTCTTTTAAAATATCTTTAATATTATTAATAACTACTTTTTCACCTTTAAAACCAATTGTTACGGATTTTATAATTAAATCCAAAAAAACTAAAATCCTATCGGTTTTATAAAAATAATCGATAACCTGCTTTGCCGCTTCTTTAATAGGTATATTCATATTCAGAGGGTATCCTGTAAGCTTATAAAAATCAAGATCAGGCTGTATCATCCAACAGAATTTCTTAAACTCCCGAGTTGTAAATGCTCTAGAAATCCCATCAGTAACAAGCCTTTTTAACCTGCTGACTCCCAATACTTTATCCTTATGTTCTATTTATTAATTAATCGAAAAAAATATAGTCAATTCTTTAATATTTCAATTATTTTATATCATAATTTTTTAATAAAGTATAGAAGTTAAGAAAAGCTTTTTGAATTTTAAAAAATAATAATGAAGGCTGGTGTTTTGATGCATATTTTAAAAAATTGAAGAATAAATTATAATTCTATAGATTTACCTTCAATTGCTTGTAAAATTTCTAAATTTCTTCTATTAAACTGTGATTTAAATTTATTTGCTTCTTCCAATATTTTCATAAGATCCTCATCACTATGTGAAGGGTCAAAATGAAATAAAACAAGACGTTTTACACGCCAATCCAATGCAAGATTAACAGCCATATTTGAAGAAGTATGCCCCCAGTCAAATTTAGAAAAAAATTCCGTCAAACTGTATTGACAATCCATAATTAAAACATCACTGCTCTCAAAACAGGCTTTATAATAAAGTGATTTTTCTCCTAAATTTTCTGATGTAAACTCTGCATCTGTTGCATAACTTATCTTCTTACCGTCTTTATAAAAAATATACCCATAACATCCACCGGGATGGTTTAATGGCACATTAAGTATTTTAAAGCCATTAATATTGTATTCTCTTGATTCCGTCAACATTACAAATTTTTTCTTAGCCGGCAGCTTGCCGAAATGAATCGGAAAATGATTGGCATGCTGCTGTCTGTATAAATTACGAACCATGTCTTCATCAGGGGAATAAAATATTACTGTATTTTTTGGATTATAAATAGGTTTAAAAAAAGGAATACCGCAGATATGGTCCCAATGAGTATGAGATAAAAAAATATGTATATCCTGACTATCCTTATTTGATATAGTATTCCCTAAAATCCTTAATCCGCTCCCTGCATCCAAGATCACAATATCACTGCCTTTTTCTTCAATTGATACACAGGATGTATTCCCCCCATATATATGAGAAAGATTAAAAGGTAAAGAATTAAAAAATTTATCTATATTTTTTTCTTTAGAATTTTTATAAAGAGTTAAAATTTTTTTAATTTTATGTTGATAGTCATCTAATAATAAAGGAGTTGCTATCGAACCCCTTGCTCCATAAAAAGTAATTTTCATATATAGTACTTTTTTAAAATAAAATATTGATTATTTACAATAACCTTTTTGATTTAATGAATAATAACAGCAATGGATTATCAGAAAGCCTATAATAAAATTTTATTTGATTATATTTGCTAAATTGTAAAAAGTCAATTAAATTCTTTCATATGCTTGCAAGTTTATACTATCAGATTATATTACACCAATATTATTAATTACCTGTTTATTAAAATCATGTTCTAAATTCGTTAATTATATTAATAATATTCTTAACATCCTCAGAATAATCACTGCCTGTATTTGAAAGAGTTAGGATAGAATCATAAATTTTCTCAATAGATGACATTATTTCTTTCATTCCTTCTTTATTGCTGTTTGATAATGAACTTATATTCTTTAAAAAAACATTTATATCAATAACTTTCTGTTTCATTATCTCACTTGATTCATTTAAAACACCGCTGGTTTCAATTAATAATGACAATGAGGTCATTATTTGTTCACTGCCAAATGATAATTCTTCCATAGAGTTATTAATTTCAATCATTGCATTAGATACATCTGCTACACCAGATATAATGTCATTAAAATACTCACCTGTTTTAATAGATGCTTCTTCAGAAATATGTATAAACTCAACAATTCCTTTTAATGATTTTGATATTTCTTTTGAATTCCTGGAAGTATCTTCAGATAATTTTCTTATTTCATCTGCAACTACATTAAATCCCTTACCTGCATCACCTGCATGGGCAGCTTCTATTGCTGCATTCATAGATAAAAGATTTGTTTGAGCTGCAATATTATTTATTACGGTAAGCATATCCATAATTATTTTTGTAGATTCGGTAATTTTTTTTATTATAATTATTGTTTCCTCCATTTCATTTTTGCCAAGCAATGCTTTTTTTTCAAGATCTTCGACTAATTTTATTTTATTCTGTACGGTATTTGCAATATTGCTAATCGATGAAATAATTTCTTCAATTGACGCCGAGGATTGAGAAATATTTGAAGATTGATTAATAGTTTGATCGGAAACCTTCATAACAAAATCACTGACTTCATCGGAAAGAGTACCGGTTTTAATTATATCATTATCCAATTCTTCAGTTTTACTCATCATATTTTCAATATTATCTTTAATATTATTGATGGATACAGAAGATGCTTGTGAAGACATTGCTAATTTTTTACTAATATTTAAAGCATTATCCATAGCACCCTTTATCCTTATAATCATATTACTTAATTTATCAACAAAATTATTAAAATTTTTTGATAAACCCCCGATCTCATCATTTGATAAAATCTTAATTTTTCTATTTAAATTACCGCTGGATATTTCATCAAAATTAGTTTTGATAATTTTTATAGGTTTAGTAATAAATCTTGCAGAAAAAAACACAAAATAAATTATTACAAAGAATATCATTATTAATAATATTACAGATGCTAAAATAAAAATCCTTGTTCTAACCCAATTCATCCTATCCGATAATACTTTTATTTTCTTATTGATATCATCAACATAAACACCTGTTCCAATTACCCATTTGTAAGGTTTAAATAATTTTACATACGAAAGCTTTTGCTGCGGTTCGGTTTCTCCCAGCTTATTCCACATATAATCCACATACCCCTCACCGTTTTTTTCTGCTTCTTTATTTAATTCTCTAATAATAAATTTACCATTAACATCTTTTAAATCAGGTATAAATTTTTTATCCAATTTATCAGAAGGATGTACTATAAAATAAGATTCATCCAATGTATGTATCCATACATAATTATTACCATCATACCGCATTTTTAAGATTGCGTCTCTTACTTTAAGAGCCAACTCATCATAGTTATTTTTATCTTCTGCTTTATAATTATTTTCAACAAAAGTATAAATCATCTCTACAATATTTTTAATATTTTCCTCTCTTTGGTTAAGTAACGACTCTTTGTAATTGCTAACAATATAAGAAAAAAAATTATTTAAAAATAATAACAACAAAATAAATAATATAAGAAATGAAATTAATATAATTATTATATTGCTTAACTGTATCTTCCATTTAATCTTCATGTTTCTACTCCAAAAGAAAAATATTCAACTTTTATTAATAAAAAAGGAATATTATTAAATTATAAAAAAAAAAAATAAATAAAAAAAGAGTTAAAAAAAATCTTAAATTTTTTTATTATTAATATAAATTACTTATACCGATAATTTAAACTATGGAAAATGAAGATTATAAAGGTAAAATAGTATTTTTCTTATACCCTCCTAATATTATAGAAGAAGAATTAATTGAAAAAATTGTTAAAGAAGAATATGAAGCATATATATTAAAAGATCATAAAATAGCGATAGAACTCTTAAAAGAATATAGTGAGTCCATACTTTATATTAATATAGACAGTGTATTATCCGAATCTCAATGGGAAAAATATATTAATGAATTAAAAAATAATCCTTTAACAAAAGATGTCCATATCGGTGTATTAACATATAAAGAGGATAAAAATCTTGCAAAAAAATTTCTTATAGACTTAGGAATAGAATGCGGCTATATCGTTTTAAAACAAGGAACTTTAAATGCAAAAAAAATTATATTTAAAGTACTGGAATATAATGAAGCAAAAGGAAGAAGAAAATTTCTTAGAGTTATGTGCAATAACAAATCAATAGCATCATTTAATATTAAGATTGGTGAAGAAATTATATCAGGAGTTATTAATGATTTAAGTATTATAGGTATAGCAGGAGAATTAGATAAAAATAATATACAATTAAAAGAAGGTGATATATTGAAAGATATTCAACTGCGTTTATTGGGGAGTGTAGTATCTGTATACGGAAAGATAAAAATGATAAGAAAACTTGATAATGATAAAAAATTATATATAATAATTTTTGAAAATCTGCCGCAAATAAGTAATGATAAAATACATCATTTTATCTATCAAATACATCAGGAAAATATGGACAAAAAAATAAAACAAATAAATATTTCCTGATAATTATTTATCAATCCAAGCATATTGCCTTGTTATTAAATCAAATTTATAAAAAAATTAAAAAAGATACAAAATAAATTTACCCACCTTTTAGCATAAAAAATCCCGTAATTATTGAAAATATTCAAATTTTTCATCAACTGAATAAAAAAGGATAGCAGGATGTTTAAATTATTTATTTTTATTATCATCTCTAAAGTGCTTGATTGGCTTGTAAATATTTTTACAAACCAAATTCCTTAATCCAATTATTCATTGACAACACAATTTAAAGGTCTTATACTTCTATTAATTATTCTCTCTTTTAATCATTCATCTGATGAGGGGAGAAAAAAGGATAGGTTGGTTTTCTTAAAATTATTTGCCCTTCTTTTAAAACCAACCTGTTCCTTTCTTATTTAAAAAATTAATAAATTTCATATTATTTTCATACTTTTTTCTAATTTTTTTTTATAAATATAATTAATAATAACTTAATTCTATAATAATTATTTTTATCTGTTTTGCATTATTTTTTAAAAAACTTGAAATAAAAAATTATTTTTGACAAAATTAATACAATTGTTTTAAAAATTATGCAATAAATACATGGAGGATGTTATGGATAAAAACATGATGAATCTTAATTTAATTTTTTTAATAAGCGGTGCTTCAATGGGTATCTTAATAGCAGGACTGGCAATTCCATTAATTTTAGGTAAAATTAAACCAAATAGATTATATGGGTTCCGTACAAAAAAGACGTTATCAGATGAAAAAATCTGGTATCCGGCAAATAAATATGCAGGTAAAATAATGATTATAACGGGAATTATTATATCAATTGCATCACTTGCGGTTTATTTAATATTTACTAATATTAATCTATTTATAGGTATACCGGAAAAAACAATACAAATAATGTTGAATATAATATGGCTGGCAATTATAATGCTTCCTATAATAATAATGATTATTGCCTCATTACTATATTTAAAAAAACTTTGATATATTTAAATAAATAATTGAATAAATATAATTAATAAAATATGAAAGAAAAAAATACTCTAAAATATATTGCTATATATATTTTTTTAATATTACTCAGATTACTAACAATTATATTGATCATTAATATGATAATCATTTTAAAATCAAATAATTACATTTATAATAATATCGAAAATATACCAAAATCACAAGCTGTAATGGTTTTAGGCGCTTATGTATATAATAACGGATTGCTTAGTGATGTTTTACAGGACAGGATAGATACCGCATTAATTCTTTATAATAAAAATAAAGTTGAAAAATTTATATTAAGCGGTGATCATGGTAAAAAGAATTATGATGAAGTAAATACAATGAAAAATTATTTACTTAGCAAAGGAGTAAATCCGAAAGATATATTTTTAGATCATGCAGGTTTTGAAACCTATGACAGTATCTATAGAGCAAAAAAAATATTTTGCATAAAAAGCATGATAATTACTACACAAAATTTTCATTTAAACAGAGCAGTATTTACCGGTAATATACTTGGTATTAAAGCATACGGATTTCCTGCTGATAGAAGGAATTATTTATATATTAATTATTATAAAAAAAGAGAGCTCCTAGCCAGGGTAAAAATATTTTTTAAAGTATTATTTAAAATGAATCCAAAATTTTTAGGAAATAAAATACCAATAACCGGAAACAGTAAAGACAGCTGGGATTAATTTTTTTATTTTTTTTCTGCAATTAAATTAATGATATCATTCTTATCTTCAAAAAAAACTATATTAAAACCGGCTGATTCTACCATATTTTTAATTTCTTCCGGATCTATTGCTATCTTGGTATAGGAGCTTATTTTTTGAAACCATTTTCCTTCTTCTCTCTCATGTACAATATCATAAACATGCACTTTACCATTTTCATATTCCAGGAAACAAGTAAATATTTTTTCATCATCATTTCTTATCGGTATAAATCTATCAATACCTTCTAACTGGAAACTCAGATCTCTAAATGAAAGTATAAGTTTGCCATTGGCAACAAGTTCATTATAACAATTTTTAATTAATTCATTTACACTTTTTTTATCACGTAAATGAGTCAGCACATCACCCATACATACAATAAGCTCAGGATTTCTTCCATTATATTTTTCAAAATTAGTTATATCATCCTCAACAATTTCTATATTTAAATCCTTGCTTTTCTCTTTTAATTCGCTGATCATTTTCTTTGAAAAGTCAACCGCAGTTACATTAAATCCCATCTTTGCTAATGGTATAGATTGAAATCCAACACCAGAGCCTAGATCAACAGCCACTTTAGTAGATTGCGGTTTAATTGAATGATTTTGAAAAAACAGTTCATTCTCTTTAACCTTACCGTTATGTCCCCCATATATCCATGTAAAATAGTTACCAAGATGTTTATCATAATGGTTTTTTATCATAAAAGCTCCTGATTTGATGCAAATTAAAATCGTGCGGTATTATACATAAGTTAATTAACTTTGAGAACCCTTTTTTTTTAATATTTTTTAAATTTCTACAAAAAAAGTTTATGCAGTTTGAATTAAATAGATAAAATTTGCATTTAAATGTGTACATTTCTAACAAAATTTATGTCTGGAATAAAAAAATCAGCAAAAAATAAAAACCTGCTTTTACTTTTAAAAAATAATTATCTTTTTATATAAATGTAAAAGCAGGATGGGAATGCTGTTTACTTAGTATTCTCTATATCATAGGATATATTTTATAGGTAACTGTAAATAATCAATAAATAAAACCATAATCTAAAAAAGCATTAACTAATAGTAAATTAATCTTTGATAATCCAGTCATCCTTAAATATTCTAGTATATATACTTCCGTCATTCATTATTACTTTGCATTCTAATGTATACTCGCCTTCACCCCTTTCTGAATTATGCCAGAGTAAAAAGCCTTCCATTTCTATTTTAAATTCTATTCTTTTAACATCATAAGGATCACCTGAATAATTAAAGTAATTTTTTATAACAGTAATATGTTTATAAGAATGCAGCCATGTTTCATTTGCAATTGCTCTAAAATTATTATTAGAAACATAATATGATCCTTCTTTAAAATGAATATCCTCAATAGAGCTTCCTGAATTATTAACATCTGCCGTATGAATATAATTAATATCTATATCAATAACACTATCATAAGGATACATATTAAGAACTATTTCAGAGTTTTCATCACCAAAAATCCCGTCTATATATCCATATCTTTTAGGATTACCCAGATCATTATGTAAAGAGCACGATATAAAAAACAATAAAAATATAAAATTTATTATATATAATGTATATTTATGATTCATGTTTAATTCTCCTTTTATTTAATAATATTTTATCTTGTATTAAAAATTAACTGATACCCCCAATGACAAATCAGAATTATTATATGTCTCAAAAATAAGAGAGACCCTTTTTCTCTTTATTGAAGAATTATAAGCATCCACAAAAAAAATTATCATAAGCGGTAATGCAAGTAATATTAAAACAGCAGAATGTATTACAGCAGGAAATAATAAATGAATCAAATTAATATTAACGGCTCTTGATTGATATGTAATACCCGGATAAATGTTATAATGTATAAGAATCGGCAATGTTACGGAAAATACAATAGATGAAACAAGCAAGGTGCCGCTCATTACAGCCCCCAATACAATTGAGCTTGCAACACCATTATTTACCCCATAATATTCTTGATTATTCTTAATTGCTTTTTTTTCACTTAAACTTAAATATTTGCTAAATGAAAATGATTTTTGACTGGCTATAATATTTTTTTTATCTGCATTTATATTGAAAATACAAATAAATAAAAACAAAATTATAATTATTATAAAATAATTTTTCATTCTATCCTCTCTTTCCTTAAATATTAATGACTATTTAAAATATATTATGTATATACTCCCATTGTAAAAAAATGCTCCTCCTTTAAATAAAATTCTTTACTCTTATCATTTAAGTCGTCCTATAAAAAAAATCCCTCTTAAGAAATTCTATTTATTTAAAATATTTTAGATTTTTTTATTGATAAATTACTTTAACACGGATTTATCATAATAAATTTGCAGGATATTACTAAAAAAAGCTTGCCCGAATGGACAAGCCTTTATCATAAATTAAATAATAAATAATGCTTAATTAATTTTTATTTGTTTTGGTTTTTCTTCTTCTTTTTTTTCAAGTTTTAAATGCAAAATACCATTTTCCAATTTTGCATTTATTTTTTCACCATCTACATTATCCGGCAGTCTAAATGTTCTTTCAAATCTTGCATAACTTCTTTCTTTTAATATATATCTTTCTTCTTTATCTTTTTCATCTTTTTTATTTTCTACTTCACCTTTAATAAAAAGATATCCGTCTTTAACTTCAACATTGAGATTTTTTTCATTAAATCCCGGCACCTCTATTGTTATACTGTAATCTTTTTCGTTTTCTACAACATCTGTTTTTGGATGATATGTTTTATTATAAAAACCAGTCTCCAAAGAATCAAAAAATGTGTCTAAAATACTATTATTCCATAATTTTAAAGCATTCATATTAAACCTCCTTTATAATTAATTTTAATAATTGCTTTCAATAATAATTATGCAAAATATATGCCAATTAAAATAAAAATATTATAATTTGTTATATATCAATGATTTAAACTCTTTATTAATGAATTTATATAAACATTTTAATAATATTAAGGCATTAAATTTGAGTATTTTTTATACAGAATGTATAATTTTTATATATATGAGTAATTAATATACATTTGATGATATTAAAAATATTGTATTGTATCAAAAAAGAACAGGTAAAAATATTTTTTTAAAAAAATTTATAAAACTAATTGCCTAATATTTCATTTTCATCAGGAATATCATAAACAACAATGGTTTTACTTAAAATATCATGCCACCATCTCTTGCCTTCAATATTGAAAAGAATAGATATTGTATAAAATGGTATTAATCTAGATAATGATCTTATAAAAATAGATAAGGCTCCGGGTTTTGACCCGTCTTCCATAACAACCTTAGTTCTGGTAAAATATTTACCGGGCGTTTTTTGGAAAAACAACTCAAATATAAAATAATATAAAAAATTAATAAAATATTGAGCAATAATAATTAATGAAAATAATTTAATATTATTCATTATAACTTCCGGCGTAATATCTTCTTTCGGCAGAAGTCTTCCTATACTAATATCCGATATCAGCCATAATAATAATATGTCCGTTATATAATTTAAAAATCTTGAAAAAATCGAAGATATCTTTACCGCGCTTTGAGGTTTAACAAACTGTCTAAGTTTTTCCTGATTTTTTGCATCGATTTTTGCTGCCAATTGACAACCGTCATTCATACAATAATAATTTCCTGAAATTTTTGTAATACATTCATAACAATAATGCCTTCCGCATGAGCTGCAAATAAAAAATGATTCTCTTTCCGGATGATTATAACACTTATTTGACAATTAAAAATCTCCAAATTATTTATAGTAATATTAATAATAATGTATATTTTATTAATTGATACCATTAATTTAAAACTTTTACAATTTAATTAATTTTTAATCAGGGTTGATAAAAACACCTGCCCTGCTGGTTATTATTTAAATTACAAAGATATTTTATAAAATAAAAAATAAAATTAATCAATTAGGATGATATATAATGAAAAAAAAAATATAACTGACAATTTTTTAGAACATTCTCATTGAAAAATAATATAGGTATTACTGTAAAAATATGAAAATAAACCAGAAGAAATTTTTATAATAAAAAATATTGCTGATATAATTAGAATAAAATAAAAAACGCAATACCAGATATATAAAATTTATAATAGATTTTGTTTGAGATACACTTTATCATTCAAAAAAAATGCAACAAATACAATTATGTATCCCTATTAAAAATAACAACTTAAATAATAACAAAAGTCCAAAATGCTTTAGTAAAAACATATTATTAGATAAAAAATAAAATTTTATTATTATATATAAATCTTATAAATTTTGTATAATAAATTTAAAAGTAAATAAAGAGTAAATATTTTTATAATATTTATCAAATATTATAAAAGTTCTTAATTTATTTAAATTTTCATTAAGGATAAAATATTGGATGCAGGTAATTTTTTAAACAAATTGAATATTGCAAAAGAAATCAAAGAGATTATTCAAAAAAATAAAAAAATAACAATACCAAAAAATCAGGATGATCTTTTTAATATATGCACAACATCAGCAAAAAATGGATATTTTGACGTCTCTTATGAAGTACACGGGAAAGAAAAAGTTACAGAAGCAAGAGTATGTAAAGTAAGAAACGGTATAAGTGCTAATTATATGGAACCTTATATGAGACGTAGAGACCCGGACTGTCTATTAATCGGAGATAATCTGCCGACAGATAAAATCAGATATAAAGATGTTTATAATAGAGAATTTAATCAATTAAGAACAGAAACTTTTAACTGGCTTGAAAATCAAGAGCTTTTAGTATTCCCATTCATATCGGGGCCAAATGATATAGGTATACCTTCATTGGCAATAATACCGGCGAATGCATCTTTTTTCGCATTCGGATTAAGCTTACTGCAAGGTATAACAAACATCGACCTGTTGACAGAGCCCTATGACCCAAAATGTCTGCTATTTGTTGCTCCTGTATTCAGGCATACACATTTTAACGGCAAGCAGGTAGTAGTACATAACAGGCATGATGATATTCATGAAATATTCAGCTATAATCTTTATCCAGGGCCAAGTGCAAAAAAAGGCATTTACGGTGCATTAATTAATTTCGGAGAAAAAGAAGGCTGGGTTACACTTCATGCTGCGGGAGTACAGGTTGTTACCCCATATGACAACAAGATAAATATCCTGCATGAGGGTGCAAGCGGCGGTGGAAAAAGTGAAATAAATGAACATTTTCATAGAGAATTTGACGGCAGTATATTATTTGCCCAGCATATTAATACAGATGAAAAACGCTATATAATAATACCAAAAGGATGTGATTTAAAACCTGTCTGTGACGACATGGCTGTATGTCATCCGTCTTTACAAAAAAACAACGGTAAATTAGCTGTTATTGATGCGGAAGACTCATGGTTTATCAGAGTTGATCATATCATAAATTACGGTACAGATCCCGACATAGAGGCAAGAAGTATTCACCCGCAGAAACCGCTTTTATTCCTTAACATTGATGCTCCTCCAAGCGGTACAGCCCTTTTGTGGGAGCATATTGAAGATGAACCGGGAAAATTATGTCCTAATCCAAGATTTATATTACCTAGAGAAATCGTACCTGATGTTATTAATAAAGCGATAAATATTGATATACGAAGTTTTGGAGTACGTACGCCCCCATGTACAAAAAAAAAGCCCAGTTATGGTATCATAGGGCTATTTCATATACTGCCTTCGTCCCTGGCATGGCTATGGAGACTTGTGTCTCCAAGAGGCTTTGACAATCCAAGTATAATATCAAAAGAAAAAATGGGATCAGAAGGAGTCGGTTCATACTGGCCCTTTGCAACTGGGAGGAAAATCGATCAGGCAAATCTTTTATTAAAACAAATAATAAGTACTCCAAAAGTCCATTATACACTTTGCCCGATTAAGCATATAGGTGCATGGAAAGTAAATTTTATGCCGCAATGGATAATGAGAGAATACCTAGCAAGGCGTGGCGGTGTTAGATTTGAAAAACATGAACTGGCACCATCAAGATGCAGTTTATTAGGTTATTCAATTAATAAATTGACTGTAGAAGGACAGAGTTTTGATACTTCATTTTTAAAAATTGAAAAGCAGGCAGAAGTCGGCATGGAAGCATATGATATAGGCGCATCAATGCTTAATGATTTTTTTATAGAAGAATTAAAGCCCTATATGACTGATGAACTTGATAAAAAAGGAAGAGAAATTATCGACTGCTTATTATCCAACGGGAAATTAGATGATTATGAAAATCTGATAGAAGCCGAAAGTATTTTTATTGATGATTAATATATTTTAATAATTTTTAATTTTAATTTAATAATCTTTTTTAAAATAAAAAAATATATTATTTCTTTCCATTTGAAAAATATAGTAAAATAAATATAAATAATTCATAAGTTAAGGAATAATAATGTCAAAAAAAAAGGATAAAAATGAAAAGAAAAAACAATTAAAGAGTAAAAATCATCTGCAAAAAGAAAGATTAAATTTACTTGTATTTGTAGCAAGTTTAATAATAATTTCTGTAGTATTTTTTAATATAATTAAAATTTTTTTTGTTCCATTGATCCTTGCAGTAACATTTTCTACACTATTATATCCGTTGTATAAATTATTTTTAAGATTGCTAAAAAACCGGACATTAAGCTCAATATTATTCTGCTTTCTAATAATTATTTGTATACTTGTGCCTCTATATTTTATAGGCAACCTTGTAATAATACAGGGAATAGAATTTTATAACACATTAGAAAAATTCATAAACACAACAATAGAAAACGGAGACTCAGGATTAATAGGAGATTTTAAAAAATCGAATTTTTTCAGAATACTACGTCTTAATGAAATCAACTGGGAGTCAATGATCAGAGAAAATATTAAATCAATAGGCAAGATAATAACAACAGTTATAAATAAAACATCAACAGGTGTTCTCGGGATGGTAGCCAATATATTTTTTACATTTTATGCAATGTTTTATTTTTTTAGAGACGGTGATAAAATAATTTCAAAATTAAGACACCTAAGCCCGTTAAGGGATGAATACGAAGAAAAGTTAATATCAAGATTCGGATCAATTTCACGGGCTACAGTTAAAGGCACTGTTATTATAGGTATAATCCAAGGCATAGCAGGAACATTAACATTTGTAATATTCGGTATAAAAGGATGGATTTTATGGGGTGTCGTAATGATTATATTATCAATAATACCTCTTGTCGGATCATATTTAGTAATGGTACCGGTGGCTGTTTATAAAATTGCAACGGGTCATATCTGGCAGGGAATAATAATAATCTTTGCTGCAATCGTATTAAACTATGCGATAGATTATTTATTGAGACCTATACTGGTAGGACATGAATCCAAAATGCATGATCTATTAATATTTTTTTCCACACTTGGCGGTATAATAATTTTCGGAGTAATGGGATTTATTATAGGTCCAATGATTGCAATGATATTTATTACATTACTTGATATTTATAGTTTGGAATTCAAAGAATTATTACATTAATAAAATAGTAGTAAAATAGGGACGGAGGTTGTTTAATGATGTATCAAAATCAATCCTCCAATCCTCCGTCCCCAATAATATCAACCAATAATATCAATACTAATAATAAAAAAACTAAGATTGACACCTTTAACATAAATTGATAAACAATTATTTATGATACTGTAAGGAGCATTTATGGAAAATACAAAAAAAGGATTTTTTGGAGAATACGGAGGCAGATATGTTGCAGAAATTTTAAGACCTGCATTTATAGAATTGGAAGAAGCATTCAAAAAATACATAAATGATCCTGAATTTAAAAAAGAATTTGAAACATTATTAAGTGATTTTGTAGGAAGACCTACACCATTGCTCTTTGCAGAAAATGCTACCAGAGAATTAGGTGGAGCAAATATATATTTAAAACTTGAAGGATTGGCAAACACCGGTGCTCATAAGATCAATAACGCACTTGGCCAGGGACTTTTGGCTAAAAGGATGGGTAAAACAAGGATAATTGCAGAGACTGGTGCAGGACAGCATGGACTCGCAACAGCCTGCGCCTGTGCAAGATTAGGTCTGGAATGTGAAATCTTTATGGGTGAAGTGGATATAGCAAGACAACGTCCAAATGTTTTCTGGATGGAATTATTTGGTGCAAAGGTAACTCCTGTAACAAGCGGTACCAAAACATTAAAAGATGCAGTTAATGAAGCTATGAGAGAATGGTCTAGACGTAAAAATGACACTCATTATATTTTAGGGAGTGCACTTGGCGCTCATCCATTCCCGGATATGGTAAGAGAATTTCAATCGGTAATAGGTAAAGAAACAAAGAAACAGTTTTTTAAGAAAAAAAACAAACTGCCTGACATATTGATAGCCTGTGTAGGCGGCGGCTCCAATGCAATAGGTTTTTTTAACGAATTCTTGGATGATAACTCTGTAAGAATGATCGGTGCAGAAGCAGGCGGGAGAGGCAGTAATCCGGGTGAGAATGCAGCAAGAATAAGTGGTCCCGGATCAATAGGCATTGTACAGGGATATAAATCCCTTTTCTTACAGGACGACGACGGACAATTATTACCTACTCATTCCATAAGTGCCGGGTTAGATTACGCAGGTATAGGACCTCAATTGGCATATTTAGCAGACAAAGGAAGAATTGAATTTGTAAGTGTCCTTGATAATGAAGTAATTGATGCATTTAAATTTTTTGCAAAGACAGAAGGTATTATTGCGGCTCTTGAATCTTCTCATGCATTAGCAACAGCAATAAAAACAGCAAAAGAAACAGATAAAGATAAAGATATTATTGTAAATATTTCCGGAAGAGGCGACAAGGATATTTTTATAACGGCATCTGCTCTTGGAGATGAAAAATGGTTTAAGTTTTTAAAGGATGAGGTAAGAAGACATGAACAAAGCAATAAATGATAAAGTTAATGAAATAATTAAAAATAATCGAATCGGATTTATGGGGCATATTATAGCCGGATTCCCAAATCATGCTGAATCAATGAATGCCGGTCTTGGCATATGTGAAGGCAGGGCAGACTTTCTAGAAGTACAATTCCCTTTTTCTGATCCTACAGCAGACGGACCGATTATTGAGGGAGCTTGTTATCAAGCTATTAATAATGGGTTTACAATTGATAGCGGTTTTAAATTAGTCAAAGAACTGTCATTAAAAACAAATACAATATTAATAATAATGACTTATGCTAATATTATATATAAATACGGCATAAAAAAATTTGTAGTTAAAGCAAAAGAGTCGGGAGCAAACGGACTTATAATTCCAGATATACCGATTGAAAATGATGAAGGCCTAAACACTTTGTGTAATAAAAATAACATTGCAAATATATTGATAGTAACACCTGGAAGCAGTACAGAAAGAATCCTTCAATTATCAGAGATAGGTTCAGGGTTTTTATATACTGTAGCAAGACGGGGTATAACAGGTAAAAAATCGGAGATAGATGACGAGACAAAAAATTATTTAAAAAAAGTAAAAGATAATTCTAAACTACCGATAGCTGTAGGATTTGGAATAAGAACAAATGAACAGATTAAGGCATTAAAAGATTATTGCTCTATTGCAATAGTCGGCAGTCATTTTGTCAATATTATAAATGAGTCATATAAAACCGGTAAAAATATTAAAGAATCATTAAAAATGGAAATGAAAAATCTCTTATAAAAATAATAATGATAAAAAAAGAATGTATTGTACTTTTTGTCAAATATCCGGAAAAAAACAATGTAAAGACAAGACTTCAAAACAATCTTAATACTGATTTTATTTTAAACTTATATAAACAATTCATACTTCATATTATTTCAATTTTAAAAAAATCAGGTATCAATTTTATAATTAATATAACACCTGAGTATTCACTCGATAATTTTAAAAAATGGCTTGGTAATGATTATAATTATATGATACAGCATGGTAATACTCTTGGTGAAAGATTGGATAATACATTTAAAGATATTTTTAAAAAAAATTATCACAGGGCACTTATCATTGGAAGCGATATACCTGATATTAATGAGAATATCCTAAAAAAATCCTTGCAGATCTTACAAAAACAAGACACTGTTATCGGTCCCTCTGGGGACGGAGGATATTATTTAATAGGATTTAATAAAGAATCATATATAAATAATATTTTTTATGGATTCGAATGGAGTACAGATAAAGTCTTAAAAAAATCTGTGCATATATTAAATGAATTAAAAATAAAATTTCGTCTCATAAAAAAACTTAATGATATTGACTATTTAAATGATCTTATTTCTTTTTATAACAAATATAAAAATAAAAAGGGATCATTATATGATTTTTTGAGAAATAATGAAGGTATGTTCTATAAATGAAACCTATATTTACCATAATAATACCTGTTTATAATGAAGAAGATATAATAAATAATACAATTAATAATGTTAATAAAATAACAGGTAATAATAGAATAGAAATACTAGTAGTTGATTCCCATCCTAATAATACAACAATAAAAAACATTAATACAAAAAATATAATAAAACTTACTTCAAATAGAGGCAGGGGCAGTCAGATGAATACTGGAGCAAAAAAATCAAAAGGAGATATTTTAATTTTTTTACATGCAGACACAATATTACCACTAAATGCATTTGATGAAATATACAATATAGTTATTAAAAGAAAAATAAAAGCAGGAGCCTTTGATTTATCTATTGATTCTAAAAAAAAAATATTCAGGATTATAGAAAAATTATCGTCAATCAGATCATGGATTACAAGAGTACCATATGGCGATCAGGTGCATTTTTTTGAAAAGAAATTTTTCTTTGATTTAGGTATGTATAAAAATATACCAATAATGGAAGATGTTGAAATAATGAAAAGAATAAAAAAAGCCAAATCAAAAATAAAAATAATTCCTAAAAAAATAATTACATCTGCACGCCGTTGGGAGAATGAAGGCATATTGCGATGTACAATAAGAAACTGGATGCTTATTACATTATATACAATTGGAATAAATCCTGAAAAGCTTATTAGATTTTATCGATGAGTCATAATATTAAGAAAACAACGATAAACAACCTCCGTCCCCCAGTTTACTCAATTTATTACCAATTAATCAATATTGTTCTGCAAAAACTCCCGTTGGAGGTTCCATGATTCCAGTTTTACCCTTTTTTGCATAAGTTATTCCATTATATTCATAATGAATTGGATTATCTACTATTCCTGCTCTTACCGGATTTTCAGCAATATATCTATATGTAGCTATCAATTGTCTTATATCATCAATTATTTTACTTCTAAATCTGTCATACCAAACATGACCGGTAATTCCTAATAATTTATTATACTTAATTGCAAATACACTCAATATCCACTGCATGATCTTTGATAAACTATCTTTATTAAAAGGTTTTATTATCATATGAATATGATTACCCATTATACAGAAATTTTTTATTAAAAATTTATACTTTTTTTTAGCTTCTTTTAATACAGATAAAAATAAATCTTTCATTTCCTTGGATTCAAAGATAAATTCTTTCCTGTTTGCTCTTGCAACTACATGATATTCTGCATCACTTCTTAATTGTCTAGGTTTTCGCATTTTATTCTCCAAAATTTAAACTATTTACTTATCTAAAGAATAAAATGTAAAAAGTATTTACTTAATTTAATTAAAAAATTTATATTTATATTATTTTATAAATATAATCCCTAAATAAAATAATTATTAATCTTCACTATCAATCCTCCGTCCCTAATTCTACCAATTCTAATTATCATAATTATTTATAATTATTAGCCCTCCGTCCCTTTTTGATTAAGCCTCTCATACAAACTTGTATTTTTACCTCTATCCCAATTATTATATACTTTTTTAGACAACTCCGGGGTCAGAGGAAGTGATTTAAGATTATTTTTATTATACAGATCTAAAACTTTCCCGGAATATTTTTCACACAGCCAGCATTCTCTAGGTTTATTAAAAATTTCCCTCATATTTAAATAAATTTTGTCAAAATCATCCTTTATATTGCCGAATGATAAATTTAAAAACTCACAGGGCTGTAAATCACCCTTTGCATTTATATAAAATCTGTCGGTACCTCCAGCAGTACAGCCGAACATATTCTTATCCTCTTCAATTATTTGGGCAGATATTGATGGATACGATTTATATTTAGGATCATTGTTATATTTATCAACAAGTTTTTTTACTCTTTTTATATCATTATCATCAAAACTATCCAGATCAGTATCAAGCCAGCCCCCTGCATTCTTAGGTTTTATTATCTGTATAATACTTGCATTATAAAATTTTGACTTTTCAATAATATCCTCAAAATCACCATTATAAAATCCGTCTTTAGTTATACAGGTGTTTATAGCAACAGATATCCCTGCCTCATGGCAAAGCCTGATACCCTTTTCCATTGTATTCCATGCATCAGCATGGCCAAAAAACTCATTAAATTTATTTTTATCCGTAGTATGAAGTGAAAACATTATTGCTGTTACATTATGTTTTTTTAATTCCAATAACCTCTTAAGAGTCATCCTGTCTCCGGTAGAATTAATCCATATCTCCGATCTGTCATCAATAGCACTGCATACAGCAATCAATCTATCATATACCAAAAACGGCTCCCCGCCTTCTATATTAAAAAATGCTATACCTAAATCCTGTAATTTTTTTATTATATTTGTTAATACATTAATATCAGCATCCTTACCCCTGTCATATTTTTGATAGCAATGCCTGCAGTTAAAACGGCATGCAGAAGTAATCGATATCAATACTGTTGTACAGGGCAGTTTTTGATTAAAAGCCATAAATTTATTACATGCAGTATAAAATGCCCTTGATGGGAATCCCGGTATATAAAGATCAAATCTGGTATTCTTACCGATTTTAACAAATTTATTATGTTTTAATTTTGAGAAAAAAAATAAAAGTCTTCTTAAAAAAACAATAAAATTTTTAAATGAAATCTTATTATCTAATAAATAAGGGATATAATGAAAAAAAATTGATAACTTTATATATAAATTATAAAGACCTTTTTTTAATCCAGTAATATTTTTTATTTTTGTCATGATTACTCCTTATAAATAACCATTCTTTCTATACCAATCCACTGTCATTTTAACGGCATCCGTAAGTTTATATCGATTCTTAAACTTGAGAATCTTTTCAGCCTTTTTAACAGAGTACTCTAAATTATCATAAAGCATATTCACACGAGCTCTTGTTAATAAAGGCGCTTTTTTAATATTTAAAATTATATAGATTAGCTCTAAAATAAAACCGGCAGGATAAAAAAAACATTTAGGTAAAATATTTGATTTTTTATATCCAGCTGCACTGCAGAATTCCGTATAAATTTTATCAAGGTATTCTGCTTTGTTATTGCCTATAATAAATCTGTTTACCCCATTAAGCCTTTTTTTATAGGCTAGGTAAAAAGCTCTGGCAAGATCTTTCACATAAATAACATGGAATCTGTTTTTCTTTGATCCCGGTAAAACCGGAAAATTAGATTTAGCTGTTTTTAAGTATTCATAAAAACCAGTATTAAATTCCCTTTCACCAAAAACCCATACCGGTTCTAAAATTGTTAAATTTATATTGTTATTTTCAGCAAAATTCGTTGCATAAATTACCGCTTTCGTCTTAGTATCCCTGTAATAATTCATAGCACTGGGGAATAATTTATCCAAAAAATATTTATAGTTAGGATTAAAAGGAAAATCCTCATTTTTTTTTTCTAAACAGTTTTCCTCCCCATAAACAGATACTGTACCGGTCATAATAATATTTTTTATATTGTTAAGTTTGCATGCTTCCAATACATTTTTCGTACCTATTACATTCGTTTCATAAAATATTTTATAATTTCCCCAATCATTTACATATCCTGCATTATGTATAACATAACTGTAATTCTTAAAAACTTCCGTCAAAGATTTGATATCCTTAATATCACCATATTCCATTTTAACAGAAAATTTTTTAATATAGGATGAATCACTTTCCTTTCTGGCAAAACAACTAACTTTATGTCCTTTATTATAAAAATATTCCGTTATATGACTTCCTATAAATCCATTAGCACCGGTTATTAAAACATTATCCATAAATTCCTCATAGTTTATTAAAAATTTATTTTCGTTCATTTATCCATTGGATTATTGCATTTAAATAATCTTTGCTGTTATTATAATCCCTTGCTCCTATTTCAAAATTACTAAGATCTAAAATTAAATTATCTTCATATAAGATCTTTCTTTTAATATTAGTTATACTTCCTATCCTATAGACGACTGTATTCTCAGATTTTAATTCATCCAGCAAATGCTGTTCATTTTTATTGTTTACTGTAAATAAAAGTTCATATTCTCCGCATTCACCTAAAAACAACAGTATTTCAGGGAGATTAAGCACCTTTGTCAATATAGTGCCTGATTTTATATAGGGTAAATAATTTAATTCAAAGCCTTTGTTATTAATATCACATATTGTATTTAAAGCATTAAAAACACCGTCGCTTGTATCTATGCAGCAGTTTGCATATTTCTGAATAATCCGGCTCTCTTTTAATCTAATATTAAATTTAAAATTTATAATACTCAATATTGAGCTGAAATTTATTTTTTCTTTATAAATGTTTAATCCAGCCAAAAAATTACCGCAGCCGATCTTTCCTGTAATATAAATTGAATCTCCATCCTCCGTCCCCCTTCTTGATAACGGTTTACTTATCGGTTTACCTATAACAACAGATGTATAATGCCATTTTTGAGAATTACTTATATCCCCGCCTATAAAGCCTGCACCAGTTTTTTTTAATACTTCATTTACTCCCATACAAAATTTTTTAATATAGGCCTCGTCCCAGCCTGCTCCAAGACAAATACTGTGTCCGTAAAATAAGGGGTTACCTCCTGATGCCAGAATATCACTAATACCGCCGATTGCAACATTCCAGCCCAGTGAATATGGATCATTGGCAGGAAGATGATCCTCTTCTGAAAAATCATCTATATTTAATAAAATTTTTTCATTTGATAACTTTATTATCTCTGCATCAGATTCAAAAACATTATTAATCCTGTTACAATTCGATGAAAAAACACCATTTATAGATTTAATTAATTCTTTCTCCTTGTTCATTTTTATATCTCCTTAATACCATTATTTATAATTTCCAGCGGCTCTTTAGCATTCTCAATCTTACAGGGCAAATATCCTATAGGATCCCCGTCATATTCCAAATCAGGGCATTTTTTATTGTTAAATATCTTAATATGTTTCCCATATAAATAAGAAAAATTTTCATCTTCTTTGATTATATTTCCCGAATAAATTAATTTAAAAACTTTGCGCCATTTAAAAATATTTATGCCTTTTATAACTACAATATAAAATCTCTTATCCAGCCAGGATAAATTATTATTAATCTTGATGCCTGATGCAACATAATATCCCTTACCTACAGAAATGTTAAAAACACCATCAAAATTATATATCTTATCATCAATACTCATTTTAAAACTCTCTGCCTTGTAAACCAGTAAAGCTCTTATCAATGAAAAAAAAGTACCGAAAAAATCACCGAAAATTTTTCTTATCCCGCTATTGGCATATCCAGCCAATGAAGCTCCAATACCGGCATTCATACAAACTGCAAAATATCCTGTTTTACTTTTTCCAGTCTCATTAGATCCATGGATAATCCTGCCGATATTTATTTTTTCTCTATGATCTTTTAATAAACATTGAAGAGCATTATCAGTTTTAATAGGTATATTATAATTCTTACAAAAATCAGGACTTGTTCCGGTATATATTACGCCAAAAAAAGCTTTTGATAATCTCAAGCCATTTTCATCATAAAAACCGGAAACAACCCTATTTATTGTCCCGTCACCTCCGACAGCAATAATTACATCATAACTATTTTCATTTGCCCTTTTAGATGCATTATATGCATCATCAATATAATCCGTTATATAATAGTCATAATCCAGATTATTTTTTTTAAAAAAGCATAAAATTTTGTGAAACATTTTTTTACTTTTTCCTCCGCGGGATCCCGGATTCATTATTAAAAAATATTTCAAAACTTAACCATCCTTTTCGTATCATTATTTTTTATAATTTTTGAGAATACTCCTAATGCCTTGTCAATAGACTCCTCTTTTAAATTAGCACCTGCAATTAGTCTGATCCTGCAATTGTTTGGGGGGACGGAGGGTTCTATAAAAGGAGTAGCTAAAATATTATTATCATAAAATTTTTTTGCCAGTATAAATGTATTTTCGCTGTTACCAGATTTTATTGATGTAATCGGAGCTTCACTATTACAAATATTGTATCCAAGATATTGTAGATGACCAGCGATTTTAAATTTATATTCCCACATGATCTTACTTAATGAATGAAATTCCTCTTGGATTATCTCAATGCCCCTGTCCAGCCCGCCAAGTATTGCAGGAACAACGGCAGTAGAATAAACAAGATGAGCACAATAATATTTTAAATATTCTATTAAATTAACCTTACCTGATATTATTCCCCCGGCCACACCAAAAGCCTTGCCCAATGATGCCGTGTATATACCCTGATAATTTTTAATACCCTGGTACTCAAGGATACCTTTGCCTGATCCACCAATGACGCCAATACCATGAGAATCATCAATAACAGGTAATGCACCATACATATCACATAAATCTACAATCTCTTTAAAAGGCGCAATGCTTCCTTCTGTCGAAAAAACAGACTCTGTAACAACAAATATATTATTATAACCTACAGAGTTTTTTAAAATCTTATTTAGAGAATCCATATTATTATGCAGGAAAGGCTTTATCTTGCATCCAACATTTTTAATACCCTGTATTAAAGATGAATGAGCAAAATGATCAATGATTATTAAATCATCCTTATCAGCAATAGAAGAAAATAAACCGTTATTTGCCTGATAGCACGATGGTAATATAATCGAAGCTTCAAGGCCTAAAAATCCTGATATTTTTCTCTCAACCTTCTCATAAAGATCGATATAACCGGTTGCAATCGGTGTACCGCATAATGAAGCCCCATATTTATCAACAGCATCCCTCATTGCTTTTTTTACCCTCTTGTCATTGGCAATACCAAGATAATTATTTGCAGCAAGATTAATAAATTCTTTATCTTCAATCATTAATGGATCATCCAGCGCAGATTGTATCCTGCAATAATACGGATTAAATCCGGTGTTTTTTACAATAGATCTATCAAGTAACAGTTTATTATTAAATTTATTATATACCATATTAAACTCCCAATGCTTGTGGATAATTAACTTGAATCTTTTCTATAATATTTAATACGGTTTTTATATCTTTAAAATCATCCTCATTTATGAGAATATTAAATTCCTCTTCCAAAGCATTGATTATCATAAGTATTGAAAATGAATCTGCACCCAAATCTTCTACAAGATCTGAATCCGGTGACACATCAACATAATTCTCAATATTTTCCTCGATTATTTTAATAATTTTTTTATCCAATGACATTTTTTGCCTCCTTACAAAATAATAAATATAATCCAAACACTAATAAACTATAAAGTTTATTTAAATATGACCGCAAAGCGAAAAAGACACAAAAATATTTTTTACATCTTTTATTAGTGTCTTTGCGCCTTTGCGGCAAATAATAAATTATAAAAAATAATAAAAATAAAATTCATTATGACTCCTTATAGCATCTGGTCGGATTTATAGAATCACACATAACTGCACATATATTGCAATTTATGCATTTTGATACAGCAGTAATATCCTGTTTTAGTTTTAAAACAAAATCCGGTTCACATAAAAATGGTCTGCAAAGACTTACAAAATCCGTATGTTCATTATATATTGCATAATTTATTTCATTATAGCTTCTAAACCCGCCTACAGTTATAATAGGTATATTTGTAACTTTCTTTGCAATCTTCGAGTACTCTAAATTATACATTGGCTTAAATTTCTTTATTTTAATTTTAAGAAGAGGATAGATAAATAATTTCCAGAATAATTTCTTATACCTGCTGTCTGTTTTATAAATAGGATTTAATTTTAAAATCAGTTCAACCGGTATTCCACCCCTAAAAATATTTAAGGCATAATCCATTGTCCCATAGCTTATCTCAATACCATCAACTTTTTTAAAATCTAAAAATTTTATTAGATTAATATATTCTGTTTTTGTGAATTTATTAAAATAATCATCACTACAGCTGATTTTTATTAGCACAGGATAATCTTTACCGCATTTTACTCTAATCTTATCAATTAACAAATCTAAAAATTTTATGCCCAGCCCCGATTTTTTATTTATACCAAACATATCACTTCTATAATTAATTGATTTTAATAAAAACTGGTGAATAAGATAACCGTGAGCCCCATGAATCTGTATTCCGTCAAATCCGCTTAGTTTTGCATAATAAGCCGAGTCAGAAAATTGCTCAATAATATTAAAAATCTCATTCAATAATAACTTCCTTGGTTTTCCTTTAAAATAAAAAGACCGCTTATTTGTAACGCCTGATACATCATTTTCTGTAATACTGTTTAATGTCTGCCTTCCGGCATGAGCAATCTGCATAAAAATTCTGCCGTCATGCTTATGAACAGCATCGGTAATCTTTTTAAAATGATTTATTTTATCCATTGCATCTATTCCCGCCTGATACGGCTGCATTGCTCTGCCTTCCTTTGATATAAAGGCAAAACCGGTTATCATGCATCCTGCCTCATTCTTTGCAAGGTCAGTATACATCTTTTCATAATCTTTTCGCGGGAATCCATTTTCATCACACATTCCCTCATAGGTTGCCGAGCGTATTATCCTGTTTTTTAAAATTACTTTCCCCAATTTCGCTTTTTCAAATATAGTCATTAATAAATACTCCTATGATTTAAAATTTTTATGAAAATGAAATATGAAGCCTACAAAAATATATGCAAATAAAAACAAAATTATAGCGGTTTCCTTATTAAATAAAGCAATTAATGACGCCTGCCCGCAAGAACATGCTTTTATATTTACAACAAGAGATGAGTAAGCCTTCTCTCCTTTTGGGAATCTAAAAAACAGATATCCGTTATAAATTTGCATACCGAATGTTAATATGCCCAATATAATAAAAATAGTATTTATTTCAGCAGTAATAAGCCCTGTCAAAAATAATAGAATGAATATAGCAATAGGCAAAAAACTTAATAAAATACCGATAATCTTTGCTTTATTTAATCCAAACCGGACAACAATTGTTTTTTTATTAACCTCTTTATCCCCATAATAATCCTTAAAATATGTATAATAAGTCATTAAAGCATTCAAAAGCCAGATTAAAATAAGTAATGATAAACTGTTTGATGTAAACAATGGTAATGATAGTACATCACATGCTAAAAAACCAAATAAAGTACACATAGTAATCATTAAACCAAAAATAATATTTGCCAGTACACCAAAACCCTTTGCATATTCATAGATTATATTTAACATTACACCTATAATAAGTGGTATAACGGCAAAGGGAGAAAGATAAAACCAGGTAATAATCCCTGTAAATATAATTAATAAAAATGATACTATTAATGCTATATTTGGATTTAATTGACCTGTAACCATTGGTCTTGCAGGTGCATTAATCCTATCCTCCTTAAGACCTAGAAAATCATTAATAATCTGATTAATCCCATAGCTTAAAAACAGTAAAATTAATATAACAATCTTTTTGTCTAATCCCGGGACAGCATTATTTTGTCCTAATCCCGTCTTAATAAGATATTCATAATAAGCCATTCCAATCCAGCCTGCAATACCGGTTATAAAGGCAAAATAAAGCCTCATTGATTTTATATATTGCTTTATAAAGTTAAAAACAGGATTATTTAATAAATTAAAAATAATATTGTTCTTCAATGTAATATTCATATAATATCTCCATTATTAAATATATTTTAAAATCCAGAATAATTATTTAATTATGCTAAACCAGAATGTTTTTAATTAAATAATTATTCAGTATAAATATATATTAACAGTATATATATAAACTATTTATATATAATCTATTATTACAAAATAATTACAATAATATTTATATTTTTATGATGTATTATTCAGTTGTTTGTTGCATAAATAATAATATTATGTATCTAAGTCTATGGAGTATATTCCATAATATGTAAAAGACTCAATATTACATAATAATAAGCCTTTTTAACATAGATGCTTTTAAATCATTTAATATCAATGATTTATATACCATAAACAAAAAAATAGTATTATGGCACTCTATTTGCTTTTTTATTTACTAGAAAAAACAAAGGAGATATTTTTTGAAAAATTATTTAAATAAATTTATTTTTTTATTCTCAAAAATATCTTTAACACTGCTGGGCTTCTTATTAATACCGCTAATTATAATACTTTGTTTAGTCAATAAAAATATAGACAATAAACAAATTACCGACAATCAATCAAACTAAGTTTTAATTATTATTACCAAAGGAAGGAACTTATAATGCTAAAAAATATTTTAGCTTATTTAATTTATATTTATTTTATAAAAAATAAAAAAATATTTTAATCCATAATTATATATTTTACAACATAGATCGATATTTATTATTGATCTACCTGCCAAATTTACCTGTCATTTTTAAAGACATGCCTGAAAACCCTTCTTAAACCGTTTGCCGTTAACCGGCAAACGGTTTTTCTATTAATTATATAATTTGTTTATATTACAAAAAAAGGCTTTTATTTTTTCATGATCTTTTTTACCCGGTCTTTCTTCCAGACCTGAACTTGCATCTATTAAAATAGGATTATATGTTTTTATCAAATATGCTACATTCTCAGGATTAATACCTCCAGCTATACAAAGATCTATATTATTTTCTTTTGCATAATTTAAAAGATCATCATTAATTTGTTTACCCGTACCGCCATATAATTCTTTGCTGAATGTATCATAAAGGATTATTGGAGAATAATAATTACAATGAAAATTACTGGTTTCTCTTACACGTATTACTTTATACCAGCATGTATGAAATGAATCCGCCTTTTCATTATCAATTTCTCCATGAAATTGTACTGCATCCAGCCAGCCGTTTTTAACTCCTTCAGCAGCTTCTTCTAAAAACTCATCCACAACAACGCCTACTTTTAAAACTTCACTGCCGATTTCATTGGATATTACTTCTGCTTTATCAATATCTATCCGTCTCGGACTCTTTGCAAATATAAATCCGATTATATCCGCCCCATTTTTAACAGCAGCTTTAGCATCATCCATATTAGTTATACCGCAGATCTTTACAACAGTCTTATTATCTATATATCTCTTTTTAAAAATTTTATCATAAAATTTTGAAGGATTATTTAAACCATCGATAAAACCGTTTTTAATCTCAGCAATCTTATCCCTTAAATAACCGCTTTTAACTATACTGGTACCTACAAGTATACCGTTAAATCCTGATGAGCCGATAAAAAAAGAATCTGTTTTATTCCTGATACCAGATTCATAAATAATATAACTTTTATCCTTAATAAGCTCTTTTAATCCGATCGGATATCCTCTATTTATCTTAAATGTTTTTAAATCTCTTGCATTAATCCCTATTAATTTTGGATTTAAAGACAAAACAGACTCAAGTTCTTTTTTGTTATGTACTTCTATTAAAGGCATCATTCCTAAATGTTCTGCTTTATTCATCATACTTTTAAGTAAGGTAGTATCACAATCCTCATCAACAAGTATAGATGTAATAAGCAATACAAGATCAGCGCCTGCTTTATATGAAAGCACAATCTCATCCGTAGATAATAAAAAATCCTTTCTTAATACAGGAATATGAGGATATTTATTTTTAATATTCATCAAATCAGATAAACTCCCGTAAAAAAAATCCTCTTCGGTTAGTACAGATATAGCACCTGCACCGGCATCAATGTATTCTCCTGCCCAATTAATAGGGTCTATAATGTTATTCATTTTACCCTCCGAAGGAGAGCCTCTTTTTATCTCACAGATTATTACACCACTCTTAAAATCAGGTAAGGACAGAGGAACATTTCTTTCTGTCGGGATTATATGATTAAAATTTATCCCTTTCTTTTTGATATTTTCTTTTCTTTTTTCAATAATTTTTCTTAATATTTCTTCCATAATTTTATAAATCCAAATTTAATTTTATTAATTATTTTTTATAAAATTAAAATATATTATTAATTATATTTCAATAAAATTAATAATATATTTTAGCATGATATTATGAAAATGTTAATATAACCTTAAAATTTTATTTGATATTTTTTAAATTTTTTATTTCTAAAGATGAGTAATAATTACCGTTATTATCATACAGTACTGTATCAGAATATTTTGACATAAAATTCTTACAGAAATCAAGAGCAAGGCTTTTGCTATTACCGTAATTGCTTGCTTCTATTACTATGTCATAATCAGGAAAAGTATTATACTTTTTATTCATCAAAGCCAATTCATTTTTATAAAATATTTTGTCTAATTTATCTCCGCCATAACTTATCCAGATTATCGCATTATTATTCTTAAAAAATCCATGGCCTACACCATTAATCCCGCCCCCATAAGACCTTATAAACTCATGAAAATCATCTTTTAGTAAATGGTTGCTTTTAAAAATTATATAATGCCGACTCAAAAATTTATATCCAATTTATATTTATATTCTATATATAACATTTATATAATTTGTAAATATGACTTTTGGTATATAATTTCTATAATATTATATAAATAAATAAAATTAATTAAAATTTTAAATGAAATATCGGTTAATATGTTTTATAATTAATAATAAAACAAAACAGGTAATTTAAAATGGAAGATTCAAAAATTTTGTTAGTAGAAGATAAAAAATATTTTGCAAATAAAATCAAAAAAAAATTAGAAAATCTGGGATATAATACTCCACTAATTGCATATAATGGTGATGAAGCAATAAAAAAAACAATGATTAAAAAACCCAATTTAGCAATTATAGATCTCAACCTAAAAGGTAATCCTGACGGTATAGAAACAGCAGCAACAATTAATAAAAAATTTTATACTCCAATAATATATATGGGTGTTTTACAGGATAAAAAATTTATAGAACGTATAAAAAAAACAAATTTTTTGGGTTTTATAAATAAACCATATAATGATATATCAATATATACTGCAATAGAAACAGCATTATATAAATCTTTTAATGCAAATAATAAAATTATAATAGCAGATAATGAAACATCTAATGCTGTAAAACTCCAACAAAGCATACTTCCTGAGAATAATCAAATAATAAACAATATAAAGTTTAACTATTTATTTTATCCAAGTAAATATGGTTCAGGAGATCTATTTAATTATTTTAAACTAGGTAATTTTCACATCGGTTTTTATTTATTTGATGTGATGGGTAATGGTTTTAATGCTGCATTGATCTCTACAACATTGCAAAGGTATCTGACTCCATTCCCTGAAAAAGGAGGAATACTGCGAAGAAATAAAAACAGCTCCATAAATAATCTAAGACGCAGAAAAGATGATTATCTCCCAAGCATTGTATCACCAAAAGAAGTATTAACAGAGCTTAACAAGTTATTTTACCAGGATTATTATTCGTCATCTCTTAACAGTAATTTTTTCTTTACAATAATCTACGGGATAGTAAATACTATGACACTTGAAGCTAAAATTGCCAGAGCAGGTCATCATTATCCCATTTATCAAACATCAGAGAGTAAATTACTTGAGCTGAAATCAAAAGGCGCTGCTATCGGGGTTTTCCCTGAAATCGATATAGATGAGCATATTTTTAAATTTAAAAAAGGTGCAAGACTTGTAATGTACTCCGACGGATTAATTGAAATGAACAATGAAAATAATGAAAAATATTCAATTGACAGATTATATACATTTTTAAATGAACACAACGATTATACACAAGAATCAATGATAAATAAATTAAATACAGTAATAAATAATTGGGTAAATAATAATAAATTTAATGACGACATAGCAGTCCTTTCATTGGAAATGCTAAAAAAACAATAAAACTATATCTAATTATATATAATTAATTATCATTCTTCATCAATCGGATGAATCCCCCAATCCTTTTGAGGATAAAACTCTAATATTTCATTATTACTGTTTAGCTGTACAACTCTAATAATATTAGCATTTGCAATTAATGCCTTGCATTGATTACAAACAACATTATGTCCAACAATATAAATTGTTGCATTATTCGTAGAATGTCCGTTTCGGGCAGCCAGGCTTATGGCATTACTTTCTGCATGACTGCCTACAGCCCTGCATCTTTCCAGTTGTGTCCCTGATTTAATATTATTTTTGTTTCTGTAGCAAAAACCTATCTCTAAACAGTTTTTCTGGTACTGAGGTGCTCCATTATAACCGGTGCTTATTATATCTTTATTTCTTACTATTACAGCGCCTACATTATTCCTAAGACAACTTGACCTTTGAGCTACAACCTTAGCAATATTAATAAAATACTCATCCCAGCTGGGTCTAGACATAAAAAACTCCTTATAAGAATCATCATTTTATTTATAATCTCTTTAATTACTCATAAAACAGAGGTTAATCTATCTCGGCAATAAATATTTTTTTAAATATTTCAAGACTGATATCATTATATACATTTTGTTTTTTATATTTTTCCAATACAATTCTTTCTTCAAAAATGAGCCTGTTATAATTATATATGCCAATACTGTATTCTTTATTTGTTATTTTATTTATATTTAAGGTGAACCTCGAGTCAGGAGAATACAATATTCCTCTTTTTTTTAAAGATTTAATGATTTTCTTCTTAGATTTATCGTCAAAATCATCATTATTAAATTTTATCTTTATCTTTGTTTTAATATTATTCATAGGCAGCATAGGAGGATGTATCGTAAATAATTCCTCAATATATCTGTCTCTTACTTTACCTTTAGATGATTTGATTATTTCCAAAAGGGTATCAGCCATTATATCTTTTTCCCATTTAGGATCAAGCATTTTATATTTTTCAATAAGTACTTTTCTTTTTCTTCTCTTAGTATAAAAGATAGAGCATTTCTCTTTTAATATAGCTTTTTTTATATCATAAATAGTCTGTTTTTTTGGATTTGCTTTTAATTCTATTTGTTCAGCCAGCTTAAGTACTTTTAATGCTTTTCTCTGCCATATCCGGTTATAAGCCTCAATTAAATAATTATAACCTTCCAGTATGCCCCCTCCGGTTATCTTCTCCTCACCAATTTTTATATAAAGGTTGGCATATCTAAAATTATAAAATTTACTTAAAATCCAGTAATATATTTTTTTAAATGGTCTTGCAAGCGAATGAATAAAATCCTGCTTATCATAAAAACTAAGCTGTTTATATTTAAATTCATAAGCCAGGGATAATTCCATATACAACTCAGAATAATATTCATCTTTATTAGTACCAAAATAAAGCATCCATGAAAAATCTTTTTCATGGAGTAGTGTTTTTATTAAATTAATAGCTTCATCCACTCTCCCGGAAATCATATATATATATACTAATGACACCTGAGGAAATAATGTATGAGGTCTTAAAGTGGACGCCTTTAAAATTTCATTATATGCATTTTTTAAATCAAGAGCGCCAAGATATAGATAATTTAACTGCAGATGAGGAGACCCCCTGTTATCACTGGATATCGAGTTTTTAGTTGATTCATATGCATTCTCATACTCTAAAAATGTTTTTTCCAGTAATGACAAATTATAATAAACAATCGAGCGAAAATAATTTGAGTTATAATGTTCATAAGAATAATAAATAGCATCAAGATAACTTTGTTTTGATTTTCTGTAATCATAAACAGATGAGTAAAGAGTCCCAAGCATCATCAATAAATCAGGCGAGTTAGGATAATTATTTAAACCCTCCAGGACTTTTTCAACGCCCTTATTAATATCATTAACCTTATAATACATCCAGCTCAGTTTATCATATAAATTTATTGAAGGATACAACTTATCAAAAGCCTCCTCATATATTTTCACGGCTTTCCTGTATTCTCCCAAATTACCGTAAGAGTTTGCAATATACTGATAATTTTCTTCTGTTTCACAGCCTTTATATTTAGCTTTTAAAAACTCTGTTAAAGCACTCTCATACAAATCTTCACCGAAAAACAGTTTGCCTTTTTCAAGATTTGGCATGTATTCTTTTGGAAATTTTTCCTCAGCCTTATTTAAAATCTCAATAGCCTTATCATAGTACCCCTCGTATATTGCAATTTTTGCTTCAATAATATAATCATCAAGAGCATTGATATCATCAGTTGATGATTTAATCACAGATAAACTGAAAATAATAAAAATTACGGGAAGTATCTTCCTCCACAACCTTGCAATATTAAAAAATGCTTTTATTCTTTTTTTTAACTTAAATTTTTTTAACTTTATAATAATAGTTTTTCTCATATCAACAATTTCTGCATAATCAATATCAAGCTCTCCACTGTCCTTAAAAACAGCTTTTTGAAAATATTCAGTGAGTTTCACTATATCGATTATTCCTTCATGTTTAAGCCTCACTGCATATTCTGCTATTGATTCATCTGTATTAATAGAATACCCTAAATCAAATAGTCTAGCCAAAATATCTTTATAAAGAGTGATTATTTTTTTCTTTATCCCGTTAGAAAATTTATATAATAAATAATAATATTTCTTTTTAAGAATTATAAATGAAAAAATCAATATAATTATAACAAGCAATAATATAAAGCCAAACCATCTAAATGAATATTTAACTTTATGGCTAAAATATTCAAAAATATTAACATCATCTCTTTCTTCAGTAATTTCATTAAGCTTGTCCTTATTCTTCAAAATCTCTTCAATTAAATCATTTCTTTCTTCTTTATTGCCCTCAAAAAACTCATAACTTTCATCAGGGGCAATATTTGAAGAAGTAGGATCAAATGTAAGCCAGCCGTAATCATCAAAAAAAACTTCAACCCAGGCATGCCCATGCAATGACCTTACATCATAAAAATTTAATGTACTGTTTTTCATATCCGGTGCAAATCCTACAACAACCCTTGCCGGTATACCTATAGACCTTAACATTAAAGTCATAGCAAATGCAAAATATGAACAGTAGCCTTTTTTTGACTCAAAAAGAAAGTAATCAAGCTGTTTGCCGTTTCGAGCCATCCCCGGTTTCAAAGAATAAAATAACTCATCCCTTAAATAATCCTGAATCAGCATAGTCTTATATATAGTACTGTCAATATTCTTTGTTATACTCTCCGCAAGCTGTTTTATCCTGCCCTCATTCTCATTATCACCCCAGTTTAAAAGCAGATTTCTTCTTTCCGGATGAAGTTCTTTTAAAAACTTTTCCTGAGTTAAATCCTTAAATAAAAGATCACTGTAATTAATATCCTGGACAGAACAATAAGATTTATAAATCTTTTTAAAAGGTGAATTAATCCAGTTTGTTAAAGGCACTACTTTTTTTATATAATCACTGCCAAGCAATGACGAGGGATCAATATTAACAAGATAAAGAGTTTCAATAACATCAATCCGGTTTTTATACTTATAGTCTTTTTTGGATTTCCACATATATCCTGACAAATATACGGGAGGTGCGTATGGATCATTATATGAATCAGCTACCTTAAATTTACCGTTGCCAAGATATTCCTCCAAAGCAAATCTTTTTAAATATATCTGCCTGTTCCACCCCTTATTTATACGATTTCTTATATCATCTCTGACTCCCTGTAATTCCATTATAAGTACTCTCTCATCACTCTGCTTAATTTCTTCTTTTAACTCGAGATAATCCGAAAAATCAAAAATACCGAATATCGACTCGGTCAGGATATTATTTTTATTTTCTTCTGTAATACCGCCCCTTCCTATTATTACAATAAAAAAAATAATTATCATTATGATAAATATAGGGATCAAAAGTAAAATATCTCTTTTTTCAAATTTTCTTTCTATTTTATTATTATAAAAAATAACATGCCTGAATATTATCAGTATAACAACACTGATAATAAACAAAGCAATATTAAAATCATTACCGAAAATTATTTTTATATTGGATAGATCCAACCCAAAGCATAAAATATAAGCAATTAAGATTATCAATGTAGAAAAAAAATATCTGACTCTGTTAACCTTAATGATACGAGCTGAATCAAATATAAAATAAAATATTATAAAAACAACAGACACTAATGTGTCTCTTGCAAATAAATAAGGTATCTTATCTGTAAATAAATTATATCCGTAAAAAGGAGAAAGAATGGCAGTGAATAAATAAACTAAAAATTTTAAAGCAAAAAAACATGATATTATAATTAAAAATCTGACAAATATTCTAATTTTTTTACCGGCAAAAAATAAATCTATTAATATAGAACTGATTAAAATAACTGCCCCTATATAGGGTTTATAAAAATCAATAAATCTTTTTGAGAGTAAAATATATAGAAGAAAATACAATAAGCATGTTGATATAGAATATAAAAATAAATTTAATATATTTCTTTTTGGAGTAAATTTATTTTCATAAAAAACATTATCAATAATTTTTTTTAACAATCTCATTAAAATTACTACCTATTCTATACAAGTTTAATTTAATATTCATGGATTCTGATTTTTTTTTACATTCCATTAATAATTTTTCTCTTTTCTTATAAATAAAAAACCCTCTGCCTATGCTTAAATATTCTCTAAAAAGATTATCATGCCTGTGAATATAAAATAAATATTTATATATATTTTCAATATTTTCAAAAGGATCATAATATGTAACTGCACAAAATTTTTTATGTAATCTGCCTTTTTTTAATAAATTATTAAATTCATCAAATGATGCAAATATAATAGGATTTTTTAAAGTTTTAGATTTTTCATGAGTAAAAGGCATATAGGAATAATTTATAATATCATTAAATTCTTTTTCTGAACTGCTGTCCAGTATATAAATATTTTCCGTATACGGCACTGCAACTCTTATTTCATAATTTAATTTAATTAAATAATTAATCGTAGCCAAAAAAAGAGAGCTTATATATTCATATTCATAAACATATTCAGAATAAGGTGCATAAAGTATTGATATCTGTCCGATCCTCGGGGGAATCTTTTCAACTTCCCTGATATGAAGCTCACCGCTATGTGCAAATATCTTCCAATTAATTCTTCTTGTATCATCACCGGGATAGTATTTTCTGTTTTCAAAAAAATCGGTTGAGTTTATCTTAATTTTACTCTGCAATATTTCTTCACCGCCCTTATCCAGTAAAAATGGGATTCTTATTGATTCAACAAAATATGGAAAAACAACAACATTTTTTTGGAAATCACATTTAATTTTGTATTCCGTCAGTCCGAATATATCTTTAAATAAAAAATAAAAATTATTTAATATAAATTTACCGTGTCTTCTAAAAAGCAATAATAATTTAATAAAGTTTTTGCCTTCATAATTAATATGGGTTTCATATTTATCGATAATATTATTATTCTCCAAAATATCAAATCTTAAAACAAAATAAATACCGGTAAACGGGATAGGCAGCCTTGCAGCTTCAATTAAAGCATAATATTTTTCAAAAGGATAAACAGCCGCATAATTTAAATTGATTAAGCTTATCGTTTTATTTTTATAATACAAAAATATAATTAAATAATATATAGAAAGAAATAAAAAGATTGATAAGAATGTGAATGATAAAAATTCTAAAAAAATATTTTTCATGAATAATGATATTATATATAAAATAATCGAACAGACGTATACAATACTGCCGAATATTTTTAATGATTTAAAAAGAAAAAATAAAACATAAAATATTATTAATGAGAGGATTATTGTAATTACATTTTGAATATGGATATAATGCAATAAAAATCTAGTTATAGTAAGCAATGCCTGCCAGATTCCGCTTATCATTTATAAAATAATCCTTTATATATAAAAAATGCCGGTATACTAATAAAAACAGCTGTTATAATATCGGGAATATGAAATAATCGGTAATCAGTTATTAAAAACTCATTTTATAAAACAATATGTGAAGTGTCAAATGTTTATTTTATAAATGTACTTTTGTTTTTTTAAAAAAGCAACCGCTGATTAACAAAAGATGCACGCGGGCGGAAGGAATCCTTATAGCAATTAAATCAAATTAAAAAATATACAATCATAGAACCTCCCCAGCCCCAGTCTGAAATAATTTTAACCAATGCATTCACCTGATTTTTCTTTCTGACTGACCCTACTTCCAGGAAGGCAAATCCGGCATGCATTGGAAAAATCATTACAGCTCCAAGCATTAAAAATAGGGAGTTTGCACTAAATTGCATGTCTTTAACAACTTGATCCATATCTATTGTCTCCTACTTTAAAATATTATTAAACTGCAAAATTAAAGCAATATCTATACCAAAAATGTAGGAATTAATTTACATTATTTAAATATTAATTTTATTATACACATAAAGTCTTTTATATAAACAAATTAGTTCATTTTTAACTTTCAATATAATACCGGCTTCAACATGCTTATTTAATTCAATTATGTATTAATTATTTTAAATAATTCATAATTGTATTATACAACTATATCTGTATTCTAAAAGTATCTAATTTTATCATCATTATTTTTAAAAAATAGTCATTTTCTCTAAAAATTAGTTTTTTTTTATAAATATTTTTATTATAATAGGCAAAATTTTATAATTATAGGAGACAGGATATCGTTAACAAAGAAACAATAAAAAATTACAGCATAAAAGAAGAGCTGGATAATTTGATAGGATTAATTGAGGATAAAAAGGGAGAAAATATAGTTGTAATTGATGTTTCACAGATAACAACAATTGCAAATTATATTGTAATAATAACAGCCACATCAATGGTTCATGCCAACAGTCTTTCAAGATATATCATTGATTTCTTTTCAGAACACAATAAAAACGGCTTATATACAAAAAAAGAAGAAAAAGATAATCCATGGATATTGATAGACACTTCTGATATAATTGTCCATATATTCCAAAAAGAAACAAGAGAATACTATAATCTGGAAAAAATATATTTCAAAGGCAGAATGATAATATAAAAATATTAAATATTAATTTATTACTATATTTTCTTTTATAAAATTTTTTATTTTAATGAAATCAAGAGCCTCTAATTTTACACCTGCAACACTTATAATTTGAGCAGCCAGGTAACTTGCAATATTTGCACATTTCACAAGATCATATCCCTTTGTATAACCGTATAAAAAACCGCCGCCGTATATGTCTCCACAACCTGTCGAATCCAGAACCTTATCAGGTTTATATATATCAATCATTTCTACTTTATCATCATAAAAAAGACAGCTTCCCTTGCTACCAACCTTTACAAGCACTATCTTTGCACCCATTTCTCTGATTATTTTTCCTGATGTGATCGGATCTTCATTACCTGTAAGTATCTTTATCTCTTCCTGATTACCAAATAAAATATCAACATACTCCGAAATTATTTTTTTAAAATCATTAACATTTCTCTCTATACAAAAAGGATCTGCTATATCAAAGCTTATTTCCAGTCCTAATTTTTTTGCATTATTCATAGAGTATTCTATTGCTGATTTTTGATTAGGTGTATCCCATTGATAACCTGTACAATGAAGTATCTTGGATTGAGATAAAACATCCATATCGATATCTTCTTTTTTTAAATCCCTGCACACGCCTAAATATGTATTCATGGTTCTTTCTGCATCTTCACTCGTGAGAATTATTGACGACCCTGACAAACCTTCATTCTCTATCTTAATAAGAGATTTCACGCCTCTTTCTACAAGTTTAGCTTCATACAAGCGTCCGTAAAAATCATCCACAACAACACCTGTGTAAGCAGGTTTACCGCCGAGCATTGCTATTGCACTTATGGTATTCGCACAGCTGCCCCCGGGAAGTGAAATAGTTCTATAAGATGCAATTTCATTTAATATTTCTCTTGATTTTTTTTCATCAATAAGGTGCATAATACCTTTGGGCAGTTTCAGCTTTTTTAAAACAGTATCGGGTACAAATGCCTGTATATCCATTAAGGCATTACCAATACCAAAAACATCATATTCTTTCATCTTTTAAACCTCATAATTAATTATTGATTTCTTTTTTTATATTCCGATATATAATTATCTGCATCCTCATGCAAATCATCTATTTCTTTCATAATACTGTCAACAACAAATTGTTTTATTCTTTCACTGTCTTTAACTGATTCAAAATTTTCTTCTTTGCATATATTATTAATATAATCTTTAGTATTTTTTACTTCCCCAAAATTAAATACTATAATATCTTTTTTATATGTTTCACCCGTCATATCTTCATGTTTTTCTGGTATCATATTATTACCGGTAATTGAAGAACAGCAAAAACAATCAAATGATCTAAGATAACTGGTTGTCTCTTTAATACCTTTTTTTGTATCTGGATCCCAGGGGCGGTAACGTGTACCTGCCGGGTACATTACAAAAATATATCCCTGATTTCTCAGCTCTCTTATCTTTCTTGTTGACTTAATATTGACTTTCCTTGCTAGATTTACTCTATCCTCAAATTCCTTTTTACCTATCATCTTATCTAAAGATCTTATAGGGAAAATTACAATACGTGTAAACATCTCGGTATAAAGTTTAACATATGGATTTTCATTAAGTTTGACACCTGCAACAAAAATAATCTTTTCAAAAATCTCTTTTAATCTTTCATCAGGATACTGATAAAATCTTACAAACATACTGGGTACATCAAGATTTGAAACATGCTCAGAAAATATAATGCATGATTTGCCCTCCTGGGCAAGAGAATGCAATTTTAACAAATTATCGACTCCCAGTATTGTACTCCCGGGTAAATGAGACATATTTACAATCTCAAATAATAAATCCCTGTTTTCTTTATGGGCAATCTGATATATATTTTCAGGGGTGATCGATATATCCTCATGCATTTTAGAATTACCAATCATTTTAAAAGTATATTCAAAAAATAATCTTGTAAAATCATCTTTAATTTTGTTTAAATCTAACGTCATCTTAATTTATTCTCCAATAACTTAATTGAAAACAAACAAAATAATATTAAAAATATTACTTATTGTCAAATATTAAAAAGGCAATAAATTTAAAATCTATTGTATTGATATATGATACTGTCAGGAATAATCTTATTTATACTCAGCCAGTCTCTGATTCTTAAAATAACTTTAAATCTATGCTTTGGTTTATATTTTGCTAAGATCTCAACAGCCTCTTCCTGCCTGCCTTCTCTGTACATCTCAACAGCTACATAAATTTTAATCATATCTGCAAAACCTTCAGATTCGGTCCTCATGGATAGTTTTTTAGCAAAAGTATAAAATTCTTTTCTTGATACTGATTCACGTAAAATATCTATAAGCCATTCTGCAAAGGTTAAATTGGGCCAGTCTTTATCAAGAGCAGGAAAAACACTATACTTATCACCGACTATCAGCATATTTTCAATTATTTTCTCTTCAATCTCACTATATTTTTTAGAATTTATTTTTTCATCTTTTAACTGTTCTAAATAAATTTTAAGTAATTTAACTATCGAGTTTAATCCTCCTATTAATGGAGAATTATCATAACTCCTCCAAAAATATTTTTTCTTAATTAAATCATGTATTTCTTCAGCCTTATCTAAAAACTTTAACTTTTGATAACTATCGGCTAAAAGATTATATGAAATTAATACATCATGATATCTCCAATTATAATAAACAGTTGCCCCGTAAAACCTGGTCTGTACATTTTCCACAATACTTACACTATATTTTGATATATCAAGTGCCAGGTTGTAATCCTCAGGATAAAACCAGCCGGGAGTTATAAAATTACCTAAAAGCATCGGTACAACATTTTTTGCCAAAATAATTTTATTTTGATTGTCAATATTGCCTCCGCTTTCTTTATAAAATTTTAAATAATATTCCTCATTAAAAAAATACAAATTAGAATCTTCCTTATAATTTATTGATATACCAAATCCATTATGAATCCACCCATATTTACCATCTATTGTTTTAACATAAAAATAATTTTTAACAGGATTTTTTTCATTAACCGGAAAAACAACATCTCCATATTTTAATAAATAAAATCCGGAAGGTACTAAAACTTCTCCATGTGGTTTTTTATATAATAAAGGCGCCTCCATCCTGATTATATAAAACGGATATCCGTTATTCATATTTATATAATTTTTTTTATATAATCCCGATAAATCATTTTTGTTTAAATCATTAATATTTTCAAGAACCTTGCTTCTTTCTTTATAAAATTCATAAATATTTTTTTTAGTATTACAGCTGGATAATATAAATATTATACCAAATAAAATTATGTTAATCCTGGTCATTTATCCTGGCTCCGATTTTCTTTAATCTGCTGACTAAATTTTCATAACCCCTTTCAATCTGTATAACATTCTGTATGATGCTTTTACCTTCAGCGCACAAAGCAGCTAAAACCATTGCCATACCTGCTCGGATGTCCGGGCTCGTAAGTTCGGTACCTCTTAAACGGCACGGACCGCTTATTACAGATCTATGCGGATCACATAAAACAATTTTAGCCCCCATTGATACAAGCTTATCCACAAAGAACATCCTTGATTCAAACATTTTCTCAAAAACCAGTATAGTACCGTCAACCTGTGTAGCTGTTACTATTATAATGCTAATCAAATCCGGTGGAAATCCGGGCCAGGGCGCGTCATCTATCTTCGGTATCATACCGCCAAGATCAGAGACTACTTTTAATTCCTGATGAGCAGGTATTAATATTGACTTACCATCTGTCTCCCATTTTATACCAAGTTTACCGAAAACATGCCTGGACATTCTCATATTCTCAGGCTGGGCATCAATTATCTCCAGCTCGCCCCTTGTTACAGCTGCCAGTCCAATCAATGAACCGACTTCCATATAATCGGATCCAATCTTATAATCGGTACCATGAAGCTTTTTAACACCATTAATCATCAGAATATTGGAGCCGATACCTGTAATATCAGCACCCATACTGTTCAGCATATAGCATAAATCCTGTACATGAGGCTCGCTCGCTGCATTTGCTATTATAGTTTTCCCTTGGGCAAGTACGGCAGCCATGAGAGCATTTTCTGTAGCTGTAACCGATGTTTCATCTAAAAAAATATCTTTGCCTGCCAGTTTATTTGCAACAAGATTAAAATTTGTATCTATTTCTATACGGCTGCCAAGTTCAGACAATGCCAAAAAATGTGTATCAAGCCTTCTTCGTCCGATTACATCACCGCCAGGAGGAGGCAACTGCACCTCTCCGCATCTTGCAAGAAGCGGTCCTGCAAACAAAATAGAAGTCCTTATTTTTTTCCCCAATTCAACATCTATTACAGTTTTTGATATACTTCCTTTAATCGAATAAGAATTTTTATCCAATTGAGTTACATTTACACCAAGTTTTTTCACTATTTCAAGCATTACCCTGATATCCTCTATGTCCGGGATATTTCTTATTATAACCTCTTCATCTGTTAATAAAGAAGCGGCAATAATAGGCAATGCTGCATTTTTATTACCGTTAGCACGTATTTTACCCTTTAATGGATAACCGCCCTCAATTATATATTTTTTTGGCATTTACAAAAATCCTTTCTCAATTATATATAAATGACATAATTAATGAAAAAATAGAATAAATTTTAACAAAAATTTATAAAAAAGGGCTGATTTATTAGTTAAAAATGATAATTATACAATTTATAATATAATTTAATAAGAATACTAATAATATAAAGATACTATAAAATAAAATTTAATTATTATTCTTAATGATAATATTACCGATATTGACACCAAGCTGATCTGCTACAAGTTTACATTTAGCCATTAATAAAAAATATATATTTTTATTTTTCACATCATTTAAGCTTTCATAATTACCCTGACCTTTAGAAATAATAATATCGGACTCATTATAAATTTTCATAAAAGTATTTGAGGATTCTTTTAAATCTATACCGGGCATATCTGTACCTGTATCAATTATTTTTGCAATTTTATCCAGATTGCAAAAAGAAACATCTTCTCTTGTTGCGTCATTAATAACCGCATTGCCTCTAACTGCATAATATAAATTTTTATGATTAATTAACTTTAAAAATAATTTATCAAACACAATCTCACCCGCATTATCACCAAGAAATAGTATCATCTTAGCATTTTTTAGATCTTTAAACAGTTTATCACTGTCATCAATAGCAAAGTTAATGCTTTCCATTTCACCAAGAATATCAATAAGATTAAAAGAATGATTAGGTCCAAAATCAATAACATTCCCCAATATAGATAATTTTAAACCTTTGTAAAGATAGTCTTTATCCATAGATATACTGGTTATTAAATCATCATAAATTTCCATGCATAAACTATTATATTTTTTTTTAATCTTACTGTAAGGATCTTTATTTCCTGATTCCTCTCTTATAACCCTATGTATTATTTGAGCGATTTTCGGAGGAGAATAATTAAAATCTTCATTTGATAATAATTTTAATATTTTTTTATATATTAACTCATGTTTTTCTTTTTTAATCAAATCTTCATTAAATAATCTGATAACACTATTAAGCATACATGGAATGCATTCAAAACATAATTTCATCTAATACCCTCTTAATCTTTCATCAATACTTCCGTCAGGCAGCATACAATCAGGATGGTATTCACCCTTCTCTTCCATTTTATATCGTACACAATTATTCCAATTATTGCCGAGACAATAATCATTAATCCACTTTTTATCAAGCATGCCCTTTTTATTAAATCTATTCATAGGGCAAATTTTAAACCATTTACATTCCATATTTATTTGATTTTGTTGCAAATTTTTTCTGCAATATTCATGAATTCTTTGGCGCCATCCAATTTACCAAAGTCATAAACATATGGCCTGCCCTTATCGCCTGTATCAACAATATTTAAATCCATCGGGATCTTACCAAGTATATCCAGTCTAAAATCTTTCGCCGCTTTTTCTGCACCGCCTGATTTAAAAATATCAATTCTTTCCTTGCATTTTGGGCAGATAAAATAAGACATATTTTCTATTATTCCGATTACATTCACATTTAATTTTTTACTGAAATTGATTGTTTTTCTTGCATCTAAAAATGCAATATCCTGCGGTGTAGATACAATCACGGCGCCATCAACATCTTTAAGTATCTGTATTACACTTAAAGGTTCATCGCCTGTACCGGGAGGGCAGTCTACAATTAAAAAATCAAGCTCCGGCCATTCAATATCCTGTAAAAACTGTCTAATTACATTCATCTTCATCGGACCCCGCCATATGATCGGGTCATCACTGTTTTCAAGCATAGAGGCAATAGTTAATACAAATAAATTATTAACTGCTTCAATCGGTTTCGGATGTCCGCCTTTTTCCGTAGTTATAAGCCTTCCCTCTATACCTGTCATTTTTGCAATTGAAGGTCCATGTATGTCAACATCCATAATACCTACCTTATAACCATTTAAAACCAATGCATAAGCAATATTTACACTGACTGTACTTTTACCGACACCGCCTTTACCGCTTAATATAACAATTTTATTTTTAATTCTTTTTAAATTATCATTTAAAAAATCTTTTGATTGTTTTTCTTTGTTCATATTTAAGATTCTCCAATTTAAAAAATATTAACAATGTTTATGCCCATTTCCGCCATGATCACATTGATCCTTATCAAGCCCATATCCTTTGCCTCCCCCGGGTGAGCAAAGGCTCTCTCCTCCGACTAAAGATCCATTAACAATCATATTAATAACATCATCAATTTTACCGCTAATCCCAAGTATTGTATCAATATCGAATTCCTCAAAAAACATCATTGCTCTTTTGCCCATACCCCCGGAAACAATGCAATTTACTTTATTGTTATGTAAAAATTGCGGAATAAGCCCCGGTGAATGCCCCGGATTTTGTAATTCATCCTTATACATTACTTTTCCATCTTCAATATCAATAATTGTAAAGGCCGGACATCTGCCAAAATGTTCGGAAACAAATATACCATCTGTTGAAATTGCATATCTCATAAAATTATTCTCCTAATTTAAATTTATTTAAATAAGCACACCAGGTATTAAAAATGTAGAAAGAGCTTGAAAGTTATACCGGTGTGCTTATTTACTTAATTACATATAAATTTTAATTTATTAAAAGTACTATTTATAATTTTTTTCTAAAATAAAATAAAAAAATTAAATAGTATCTTTGCATTCTTCACATAATCCGTAAAATCTAACCATATGGCCGGTTATCTTAAAATTATACTTACTGCTTAATCCCTCTTCTGCTTTTTTTAAAAATATTAATTCTTCATTAATAAAATCTGTATAATCTATAATTTTTTTGCAACTGGCACACACTAAATGATGATGATGATTGCCTCCCATTTCTTCAACAAACTCATACCTTGCCCTGCCGTCTCCAAAATCAAACTTGTTAACAACCCCCATTTTATTTAATATATCCAATGTCCTATATACAGTTGTCAATCCTATTTCGGAGTTAATTTTATGTGCCTCAAAAAATATTTCCTCTATGCTTAGATGTCCTTTTTTTTGATATAAAACATCTATAATAATTTCTCTCGGTAAAGTAAATCTAAAACCCTGACATTTAAAAGCTTTACGCCATCCCTTACCTTTTTTACAATCAAAATCCATATAAACTCTTATTGAAAATGATTTTCATTATTAACTATATATAATAAATAATAGTATTTGTCAAATAAATAAAATGATTTTAAATTTAAACCCAGTCTATTAATACACGGCAAATTTCTTTATTATCATTCACTCTTACAACATTATTAAAAAATTGCTTATTAGTACTTAAAGCTTTCAAGCCTACCGCAACTTCATCACCGCAAACTGTTTCGGAAATAAAATTAACTTCTAATTTTTTAACATAATGATTTTCTAAAAAATTATAATCATAATTATCTATTATCCATTCTATATACTTTACATTATTCACATGCTTATTAACATCAATATCGCTGTATTTTGCCTTAAAAATTTTACTGTATAAAATATCATCATAGCTATTTATCTTACTGACACCACCCTCAACAACTACCTTTTCAGGGCCAAAAGGCCATCTTTCATTAAAAGCATCCAATCTGACAAGCCTTCCTCTATTAATATCAACAACTACCCATGTTGTAAATGCCTTTGCATAAATTTTATCATTCTTATCTTTTATTAAAAAATTTCTAAATGCGGTTACTCTTTCCAATCCCGGTGCCCATGTTTCAACAAACACGGTACTTCCCCAATCAGGATATTCATCAATATCTATGATTAATTTTGATAAAAGCCAACCCTGGTTATCATCCAGTATCTTTCCTATAACTGATTCAACATAATGATAATGCCTCCATGCAGTATTCTGGCAAAAATCCAGTAATGACGTGATCCTTGCAATACCATTGGGATTTGTGTCCAATGCTGATACAAGATAATCAAATTTAATAACACTCAAATCCTTGTTCATTTATTAATCCTTGTAGTTTCTAAGAATAATAATAGCTATTATCTACAAAATATACTAATTAATATTAACATTATTTACTAATTAATCATTTAAAGCATTAAAAGATAGGCTTGTAATTTATCCTTTATTTCATCATTTAACCAATGAGGTTCTATAACCTTTATAAAAGGCAGCCATTTAAATATTACGGGAATTATCTCCATAGAATTACCTATTTTTGTTTCAATAATTATAGATAAATCCTCATTCTTTTTTATAAATTTCTGCATAGGAAAAATCTCTTTTTCTTCAAAATATGTCGATATTTCTTTTTCCACTCTTAAAACAACATCAATATCCCTCTTGTTGGTAAAATATATATTTACACTCTCATCCAGTATAGTCTGTAAATTAGCAAGAGGATCATATTTATCAACCAAAATATCTACCTCTTTTATATTTTCAAATCTAAATTTTACAAGAAGTCTATTTTCATTCAAACCCAATAAATACCAGTAACCGTCATAGTATATAATCTTTAAAGGCGATAAAATATAATTCTTTTCTTCATTATTATTCACCTTTTTATAAAGTATCTTAATCTTATTATGTTTTTTAATCGCTTCTTCTATTCTTTCATGAGAATTATTGCATACATCTACCTTTAACCTTTTCGGCATCTTTATATAATAATTAGCCTTATCATTATCATGAATAACTTTTTTTAATATACTGCTGAAAGAATCCTTAAAACTCTCACCAAGAGCAAAAGAAACATCATACATTAATGTAAGAAGTGATGCTTCTTCATTGGAAAGCATTACTTTCTTTAAAGAAAAATTTTCTTCAAAAGAGTGAGTTCCTTTTTCATAGGATACAATAGGAAACCCGGACATATTTAAAAGCTCTATGTCTCTTTGAACAGTCCTCACACTGACATTAAACTCTTTTGAAAGTTCCTTTGTACTGATGCTTTCACCTCTGTCAAGTTTATTTAATATGAACATTAATCTGAATATTTTTTTATCATAATTTTTATTCATAAAATTTCCTGATTTAAATTATTTTTAATATGCATATATTCAAAATTTAATTCTTTATAACGACAACATTATGTCGTTATGATTATATAATATTATTTTATTAAAAAAAATTTTTTTTTACGACATAATGCTGTCGTTTATAAATGTTATAAAATATTTAAAATTGATTAAATAAGGAGGGATAATATGTATATTTTAATTGACCACATTAAAAAAGAAAGATTGGCAAGGAGACTTTCCTATAAAGATATTGCTAAATTACTAGGTTATAAAAACTTAAATAAAGGAATAATTGATTATATTTCATTAGAAAACAGCAGCAAATTTAATAAAAGTATAATCAATAAACTTGCAGGTATTTTCAGTAATAATTAAGCAGTTTATAAAAATAAATATACTGCATAATAACTTTATATAACCCTCAAAAATCTCCCCCAACAAAGAACATCTTTAAAAAATGGGGCTTGCCATAAATACTTATGGTTTAGCCCCATCCCCATTTTTATAATAATAAAATTTATTTATATTATTTTCTTATATCATTCCGCTCTTTTAAATATTTTAATACTTCACTGTTATCCAACTTTTTTATCTGATTGCTTTTCGGCTGCTTATAAGTTTTTGATTTTACTACAGGCTTATTGATATTGCAGTTTAATCCAGCATTTTTTCTTATATATTTTAACAACTCATCATTATTCTCATAAATCTTATAATATGTTCTCTTACTCTTACTATTTATTATTTCAAAAATACTGCATATGCTTTTTGATAATACCTCAGCTGCTCTTAAATATAATATTGCTATATCAGGACTCTTAAATGGCATGAAACATCTGGCTCTTCTCTTACCAGCACAATCAATACATATCATTCTGCCGCAGTTAGAACATATATACTGAACATGATTCCTTAAACAATACTCAGGATCTAAAAGCGGAGTAATCCTGGGATTATCACTATAACATTCAGGGCACATTAAATCCTCCAATTTTAATTATTATTAATATAAATCTTAAAAAACAAGAACTCCAAAATTAAACTGTATATAATCCATGTTATTAATGATGTCAAGGTAAAAACCAAAGTCTTTAATGAAACCGTTAATTTAAATGCAAATTCATATGACAGAGGGAAAACCGGTCCAAAAAGCCATATTACGAAAATTCCATAAAAAATGCCTTTTAAAATTCCTTTTCCAGGCATCCTGTCTCTCATAAGCATATAAATTGCAATAATAAAAAAACTATGGAAAAGTGCAATTACAAAATTCATTAATAAATAAAATAAATACGAATTACCATTAGCTTCTGCATATAATGGATAAGTTATAAATGATATAATATTATTTATTATACCAAGAATCAAACAACTGAAAAACACTAAAATGAAATATTTTTTTAATTTCATTTGATTAACTCCTTATTTAAAACATTAACTAAATACTAATGTCTCCGCTAAGAGGAGAGTCAAGAAAAAATTAAAATTAAATTATATTTTTAATTATTGATTTATTAGATTTTAATAATATAATTTGTATATAGGGAAAAAATATGATTAAACATTGCATCAAATATAACAGTTGTCCAATTTTTAAAGGTGTAAATAGAATTAATAAAGAAGATATTGAAGAATATGAACAGATTTATTGTAAATCGGATAAATGGTGTGAATGTAAACGTTACCTTGTTTATAAAAAAGTAGGATATTGTCCTGCAGATATACTTCCGGACTCAGCATTAAGCATACATAAAATAATAAAATTAAGCAGAGAGCTGGTTTATTAAAACTCAATTATTGCTTCAATAGCAACATGCTTCCTGAACGGATCAAAAAAAAGCATCGGATGAATCCTCGAATTAGGAAGAGCATTAAAAGGATTAATAAAATAAGCCAAGATATGAAGCCCGATATAGGGGGTTGAAAGCAAAAAATTTGATAACTCATCCAGTAAAATACCGACTGCAATCGATATACCGGGATTTTTTAAAAACTGCTCAAAACTTGCATTCATATAAAAAGGTCTTATAGTCAACTCATAAAGTAAAGATAACAGTATAATCTCAGTAACCATAATTGCAGGATGATAATTTTTTGCTCTCATATATAAGACAAGATAAGTAAAATAAAGAGGCTCAACAATATTCTTTGCATAAAAATCTCCCCTTAATACGGTTGATCCATTATATTCCTTTGTTATAGGATCTATCCTTCCTGATGCAAAGGGTTCAAATTTTAATCTATCGCCAAAAGTATCATCAACAACCATTTTTAGTACATCATTATAGTAAGGATTATCATAAATCTTATCAAAACCTCTTCTACCGTCAGGCTCCCAAACTTCTCCATTTCTCTCCCATAAAGGAAGTGTTACAGAAAAACATCCCCAAAGACTTGCATACATAATAAGAGGATCCGTTAAATACTCTGCAACAGTTAATCTTTTTAATTTAAAAGGCTTTATAAATTGATCATTTACATCAAAAGACATCCTGGAAGGTATATCTAAATCGGATGGAGTTCTTAAAACTATTGATGGATATAAATTATACAGTACGAATGAAAAAACAATTAAAAATATATTTTTTTTTATTATATATTTAAACATTAAAAATGCTCTAAATCCTAATTTATTGATTTAATCAAATCCTCAAGTCTAATATCAGTGCTTAAATTCAACAGATTTAATTTTTTTCCTGTTATAGTCTGATAAGCATTTAAATATTTTTTACAAACTTCTGTAATTACATCCAGAGGAATTACAGGGGGTTCTCCATCACCTTTATAATTATTGCTTAAAAGCCACTGCCTTAGATATTCTTTATCCAGCATCCTTTGCTCTTTATTACTCTTAAATAATTCTTCATATGTATCAAGAAACCAGTATCTTGATGAGTCGGAAGTATGTATCTCATCAGCAAGGATCAAACTGCCGTCTTCCATTAAACCGAATTCATATTTTGTATCAACAAGTATTAAATTATTTTTCCTGCAAATTTCTGTTCCTCTTTCAAATAATTTTAATGCCGTTTCTTCTATATTATCTAATAGATCTTGTGATACTATATTATTTTCAATTATTTCATATTTAGATATCGACTCATCATGACCTTCTTTTGCTTTTGTTGTAGGAGTAAATATCGGTTTATCAAACTTACTGTCCTTCTTTAATCCCTGCGGTAATTTTATGCCGCTTATCATTCCGGTACTTTTATATTCACGCCAGCCGCCGCCCGTTAAATAGCCTCTGATTATTACTTCGATAGGAACAATTTTACATTTTTTTGCTATTATTGCATTAGGATGTATCTGTTTTACAATATGATTCTTTACAATATCTTTTGTTTTATCAAACCAAAACAAAGACAGATTAGTCAATATTGCCCCTTTAAATGGAATAACACCCAATACCTTATCAAAAGCAGAGATTCTATCGGAAGCAATAATTAAAAGATTTTCTCCCAGATCATAAACATCACGTACTTTACCTCTATATTTCTTGCCTATTTTTAAATTGGTTTCTTTAATTGATAAAGACAATTGATTTTTAATTAGTTCATCCAAGTTATAGTTCATATGATAAAATCCTAAAAATGATATTAAGTCTTTTTAATGAATATAAATAATTATTCTTTTTTTTGCAATAATTTTAGAATAATTATACTTATTACGATAAACAATATAAGAGATTAAAAATTTTTTATATATACTTTATTATGTATATTTTATAAATTATCTATTATTATTATACAAAATGATCTAATATGTATAAAAAAGGATAAAAAAATGAATAAAATAAAAACTTATACATTTTTATTTATCATGTTAATGATATTTAATAATATTATATATGCAAAATCCGACACATTAGAATTCACCATTCTTTTTACAAACAGTACAAACGGCCACCCGCTAAGCTTTAATTATTTGGAGCAAAATAACCAGGGCGGAATACCTGCAAGAGCAACACTTATAGATAAAATAAAAGATAGTAAAAAAGGGAATGATTTTTTAATTCTTGATACAGGAGGTATTGTACTTGGCAGACCCGAATCCAATTTATATAATGGAGAAACAGATATCGCAGGAATTAACAGCATTGATTATTATGCCTCAGGAATAGGGTATTCTGAACTCAGGATGTCTAATGAAGGTTTTAAAGCTCTAAACAGAAAAGCCGATTTTTATTATTTATGCTCAAATGTTGTTGATATAAACGATAAAGAAATCTGTGATACATATTCTATAAAAAAAATAGGGGGATTTAACGGGATAAAGATCGGAATATTCTCGGTCATAGCAACTGAAATTGCCGATTATCTGCCTGAGGAGATAAAAAAAGAATATAAATTTAAAGATCCTATTGAAACAGCAAGAAAAATGGTAAAAGAATTGAAAGAAGGCAAAGAAAATGTTGATATTATTATAGCATTAACATACATGGGTATTTATGATGATGAATCCAGGATAAGCTGTAAAACACTTGCTTCATCAGTAGAGGGAATAGATATTATAATAGACGGAAGAACAGACTTAAATCTAGAAGAACCGATTACAATTAATAAAACAAAAATATATCAGACAAAAAAATGGGGTTTATTTATAGGGGAAATATCCATAAGAATTGAAAATAAAAATATAATAAATTTTGAATATAAATCCCATCCTGTTAATTATCAGGTAAACGGTTCATATGTTGGAGAAAAACTGGAAGAAGATAAAAAAACATTAAGAGCAATAGAGAATAAAATGTATAATTATGACAAAATAATAAAAACACCTATTGCCAAAATAGAAAACGGTAAATTGGATACAAAAAATATACATATTCAAGAAAATGAAATAGGCAATTTAATATGTGATGCAATGCTTGATTACAGCAAAGCTGATATAGCATTACAAAATGCGGGAGGATTTGGTATAGGCAGCATTACATCGGGTGATATCACAAGAGAAAGTTTTGATAATATAATTAGGTATGATAATTCATTGATATTAATTACTCTGACAGGTGAAGAAATCCTAAGAGTATTAAAGTATTCTATGGAAAATATCGGTAAAGGCCCGTTTTTACAGGTAGCGGGAGTTAAATTTAAATATTCTAAATCAAAAAAAGAAATAATCGAAATAAAAATTAATAATAATGATTTAAATAAATCCAGTTTTTATAAGGTTGCTATAAATTCCTGGATTGCAAATGGTGGCGACGGTTATAAAATTTTTACTGAAATTACAGATAAAGAAGACCTCTGTATTTTACATAGAGAAGTACTATATAATTACCTAGAAAATAAAAAAATAATAACCCCATATATAGACGGCAGGATAACAATAGTCGAATAAATCTTAAAAAATAAGACGGTCCATAAAGATCACCACTAAGACACCAAGTTACTAAGAAGATTTTAAAATATAATAACAATCACTATATTTTTATATATTTTATCATATTTAATGTGTTATAAATATATATTATAATATTTTGAAATATTTCAATAAATATTGCTATTTTTCACCCCATTTCTTAGTGTCTTTGTGGCAAATTTTATACTTATTGCACAGGTAATAAACTTATTACAGAATATTTAATTTTATACTAAATAAAATTAAATTATTTTTCCATTTCCACTTCAAAATCCCCGTTACTGTTCCATGCTTCTTCATCATCAAAATTCAATTTATAATCACCATCACCGTAACCGGTATTTTTATCTAATTTTCCTTCCAATCTTATTTCATAATCATAACCACAACTATTCCCATCTGCAATTGCTTCAAAATTTTTATCATTATCCACATAATATTTACCTTCCGCTTTTAATGTTATCTTATCTTTTGTACCTTTTTCTAAATATGTTATTTTAACAATAATATCTCCTTTCAAAGGATAATCTGATTTAAGCGTAAACTCAATATCTCCATCTCTGTACTCACTTAATTCTTTATCAAATCCATCTACATCACCTTCCCAATCAGTCCATGCTATATACTCTGTATAAACATTAGTACATGATATGCCTGCTAATAATACTAATAATAAAAATAATATAAAAATAATCCCTTTTTTCATAATAACCTCCACTACAATATTTTATATAATAGTATAAATACTATTATGAATTATTTCTAGAAAAAATTATTGTTTTACAATAATTTTAATCTTCATTTATACTTTAAATACCTACTCTGTACACCATCCGGTAATATTTATTTCCTTTGATCCATTATTTGTTTTTATAATAACCTCAGTATTAAATCCTAAATCACTGGTTGATTTAGGACAAAATATTACTGTGAATGCCGTATCATCTTCAAAACCTAAATTCATATGAGTATCCGAAGTATTAACATAATAATTTTTATTATCATTGACAGTTATTTCTTTTATTTTAAGCTCTTGTAAATTAAACTTGGATAATTGATTTCCTGTACCTTTTAATTCATCGGTTTCTATTGTTATTGTTTTTTCCTCAGATTGATTCAATTTAACAACACCAAAATTAATATTGTCAGGCTCGATATCATAACCAGGATATTTTTCAGGTTTTGGCTCATTATCCAGTGAACAGCTAATAATAAAAAATACTACTATAGATATAATCGTAAAAATAAATATAACTCTCATATAATTCTCCTATGAAATATCAACATATTTTTTTAATATTTAGCAATTTGTTGCTAAATATTTATTTTTATTTTCAATTTGAACTTTTGAATTATAGTAATAATTAATATTAAAAG
>Ga0068714_10000384_pt1 | contig 89412 bp, 83 predicted proteins | sample MTBNYHSulfiMetaG_FD_62988 | JGI IMG/M metagenome (GOLD analysis project Ga0068714, IMG submission 62988) | Enrichment culture microbial communities from rom New York Harbor, USA that are MTBE-degrading - MTBE-NYH (New York Harbor Sulfidogenic)... | ecosystem: Environmental > Aquatic > Marine >...
CCACTTCTCCTTGATCATCCGGTTGGCCATGCCGCAGAAGGCAGTGGCAGGCCCGTTCATGACCGAGGTGTCCACAAAGATGCTCTCAAACCTGGCCCCCACCTTTTCGATGGCATCCAGGAGTTTCCGGGTCCCGGTGATTCTTCCGGAAGGCATCTGGTCGGCCATGTCAAAGGCGACGAGGAGGACATGCTTGACCCCGATCTGCGCGATTTCACGGATCTCCGTCTCCAGGTCCTCCTCCCACACCGTAATGCTGTTATAAAACATACGGTCCAACAGACCCTTTTCCGCACAGTAGGCGGCGCCCGCCAGTTTGGGTTTCATCTGCCAGGCGTCCACGCAAAAGGGCATATCGCTCACGGACGTAACAAAGTCGACATACAGCTCGAGCTCCTTTCCGGTATTGCCCACGATATCGGCCATTCCCGGCACGCCGGTCTCTGACCATAGCTTATCCTGGGTCTTGAGCAGTTTCTCGGCCCGCTTTTCGTCAAAGCCCGCCTTCCGTTTGCCTTCAAATACCTTGTCCCCTTTCTGGAATATGGATGAACAGACCACCGTCGGGTACTCGCCGGGCTGGCCGCCAAATTTGACGCCGCCGATCTCGCAAACCTTCTGCTGTGTCGAGAAGTTCAGCATTATATTGCCTCCTCAGTCTGATGCTGGATGCTGGATACCGGATTCCGGATGTCGGATCCCCGGGACTTTTCGTGTTGAACAAGAACCCATTTCCGCCCCTGCGCCCAACGCGTTCTCACCTTCGCTGTCGGCGCATTTATTCCGCGTTCCCCGTTCCGGCCTCCCCGTTCCGAGTTCCGCGTTCCGCGTTTCCTTATACCGCCAGGTGTTTCTTGATGATTTCGCTGTCCGTTATCAGTTCCTGAGAGGTAGCGATCTGCCCGATGTTACCCTTTGTGCCCATCAGATAGTGTCTGGAGGCGACTTTCAGGGCCATGCGATAGTTTTGCTCCACGAGCAGAAGCGTCAGCCCCGACTGGACGCAAAGGATGAGTATCGGCTGAATCACTTCATACACCAACAGCGGCGCAAGCCCCTGGGACGGCTCATCCAGGAGCATGATGAGAGGATTTCCCATCAAGGCCCGGCCGATGGCCAGCATCTGTTGTTCTCCACCGCTGAGCGTGGATCCATCCTGTCTGTTTCTTGCCCTTAATACAGGAAAGTGGCTGTAGACCTTCTCCATGGTCCAGGCGTCCGCATCTCCTGAGGGCTTTGCCGCGATTTTGAGATTCTCCTCTACACTCACTCCCGGAAAGATGTGTCTTTCAGCAGGGACATAACCGATGCCTTTCCTGACGACCCTGTGCGGAGGCCATCGGGTCGTGTCTTCTCCGTTGATCCGGATCCTTCCTTTTCGGGGAGGCGTCAGACCCAGAACAGAGCGAAGGGTGGTTGTCTTTCCGACGCCGTTCCTGCCAAGTATCGAGACTGCCTCAAGCCTGGCTACATCCATGGAAAGTCCTTGAATAATATGACTTCTTCCGTAGTAGGCGTGGAGGTCCTCGATTTCAAGGAATTTCTTTTTTTCCTGATCATGCATGGCCGAGATAAGCCTCCTTGACCAGTTCGTTTTCCTGTATTTCCCGGGGAGGTCCTTCGGCAATGATGCTCCCCTGGTTCAACACGGTGATTTCATCCGATATGCTCATGACCACATCCATATCATGTTCAATCAGGACTACGGCAACCGTATCGGTCAGCCCTTTGATAAGCCGGGCGATATGTTCGGTTTCCGCAGGCGACATGCCTGCCGTCGGTTCATCCAGGAACAGGATCTTGGGATCGCCCGCGAGTGCCATGGCCACTTCAAGAAGTCGCTGGTCTCCATGGGCCAGATTGTTGGAGGGCACACCCGCCTTGTCCGTGAGACCCAGCCGATCCAGTATCTCCCAGGTCTTCTTATTCACGCTTTTGAGACTCTGTTTTGCTGAAAAAATCCTGAAGGACCCGCCCATCTCGCTTTGGGCGGCAATCCTTACATTTTCATATACGGTCAATCCCATGAATATGCTGGTTATCTGAAAGGTCCGGCAAATGCCCAGGCGTACCAGGCGATGGGGAGGCCTGTTGGTAATATCCCGATCCTCAAAGAGGACGGTGCCGGAACTGGCAGGCAACTTCCCTGTAATGACGTTAACAAAGGTGGTCTTTCCGGCCCCGTTGGGCCCGATAATGGATCGGAGGCGATTGGCTTTGAATTCCGCATCCACATCGTTGACGGCAAGGACGCCCCCAAAATGCTTGTGAAGCCCTTTTGTGCGCAGGATAGTGGTCATGTATATCGATCACTCCTTTCTGAAGCGCGTTACATAATCACCCAGGCCGACAAAGCCCCTCGGCATAAACAACACCAGGAGGATCACCACCATCCCCACGAAAAGCTCCCAGTGCTCCGTCATGGTGCTGATATAATCCTGTATGAAGATAAAGATGCCCGCCCCGATAATGGGCCCCCACAGCGAGCCCATCCCCCCGACCAGGACCATCATCAGGACCCCTGCTCCGGCAAATGCGCTCATGGTCGTCGGGCCGATATAACCCCTGTAAAGGATAAAAAGCCCCCCGCTGACACTGGCCAGCATACAGGCGTACATCCAGCCGTAGAGCTTGTATCTGCGCACATTGATGCCCACAAAGGAGGCCCTCTCTTCATTTTCCCGTATGGCTTCCAGCACCGCCCCAAAGGGTGAATGCATGATGCGCCATGTGACGAGAAAACAGATAAGGACCATGGAAAGGGTCAAGAGATACATGGCCGTGGGACTTCCGGAATGGCCCAATACAATTCCTCCCAGATGAATATCGGGATGGGGAACCCCCATCAAGCCGTCGTCGCCGCCGGTCAGGTCGTACCATTTCCATACAATGGTATAAAACATCATGCCGAAGGCCAGGGTCAGAAGGGCAAAGGCAAGGCCGCCGGTCCGCACCTGAACCCATCCCACAGGGAGGGCGATAATGGATGTTGCCGCAACGCCTGCCAGGATGGCCAACCAGAGGGATGAAGGCGATATATGGATCAGGAAGAGACCCACCACGTAGGCCCCGATACCCAGATAGGCATTGTGCATAAAGGAGAGAAGGCCCGTATATCCCAGCAGTACGTCAAGACTCATGGCAAGGAGACCATAGATCAGCATCTCGTTCACGAGGCTGATATAGAAGCGATTGGTCACGACAAAGGGAAACAGGGCCAGACAGGCAACGAGAATGAGGAGGGCCACGATCCGGAGACGATACGGCGTTTTCTTCCCGCTGCCAGCTTGAGACATGCGATCATCCATCTTACTCAAACCTTCCTTCTCCAAGGAGCCCGCGCGGCATAAAAGCAAGGATGAGGGCCATCATCATATAGACGATGACCATCGCCAGATCCGTAATGAAAAATTCGGCCAGGGTCTGAACCAGTCCGATCAACAGGGCCGCCAGCACGGCGCCCCTCAGGCTGCCCAGTCCCCCGATAACAATGACGACAAAAGAACTGATCAGCATTTCATGGCCCATAATCGGGTCTATGGTGTAGAGCGGACCGGAAATCACGCCGGCAATGCCGGCCAGAATACAGCCTAAGGCAAAGGCGCCAACATGAACAAACGTCATGTTGATGCCCAGGCACGATACCATTTCCGGGATGGTGCTGGCCGCCCTCAGGATGACGCCCAATTTTGTTTTCCCCAGAAACAGCATTAACCCGATCATGGCCGCGGCCGTGATAACAAGTGTGACAAGCCGGAAAACCGGATAGTGGGTCCCTAAAATGGGAACGGTCTGCCTCATAAACTCGGGAAGTTCGATAAACCGGGGCTCATTTCCCCAGAAATACTTGATCAGGCCGTCCAGGAAGAACATCAGGCCATAGGTCAGGATGAGCGTATAGACGATGGAGCGTTTGCGCACCGGCGCAATAATGGTCCGCTCGATGATCAGACCCACGACGGCAATGAGGACCGGGGCGATGAGCAGCGCCACGAAGAAGTTGAGGCCCGTGGCAACCAGGGTAAAGCCTGCGTAGGCCCCCAGGGCGTAGAGAGACCCGTGAGCCAGATTCATGACGCGGCTCAGTCCATAAATGATATTAAGCCCTATGGCCACAATCAGCAGCACACCACCTAAGACAAGACTGTTCAATAAAATATCGACAACGATAGCGATGGTGCTCATATGATTTTCCTGTTGGTTTCGTGCAGGCGTTTGAAGGTTGACGTCACACCGTTCTGCAGATCCCGGTTCCGCGGATTCTCGTAAGCACTGACAGGCTCCCGCAATCCATTGCAGGAAACGCAACGGACTGCGGGTTTTTTTCACATGTCAGTGGATTATTCCGGAGGTCCCAACTCCTCGGCAGAAAACGTACGGAGCACCTTCATGTAGATCTTGGCGCCATAGGGATTGCCGGGGGCCAATGTGGTTTCGGTGAGGACGGCCGAATTCCTCATGCAGTTGTCTTTCGGCGAAATGCGGACCTCGCCGTAAGGGCCGTTAAAACTGATCCCCTTCAGGGCCGCAGCGATTTTCTGGGGATCTGTGGACCCGGCCTTTTCAATACCGTTGAAGAGGTTCATGGCGCCCACATAGCTGTGGCATGCAGCATCGGACGGGATGGTATTGAATCGTTTCCAGAAATCGCCCTCCCATTTATCCGATATGGGATTGTTCACGTCCCAGCACCAGTCGGACGCGCCGAAGATCCCCACGCATGCCTCGCCGCCCGCTTCCAGCTCCACCGGACCCGGGGCGGCCCCGGATACGATCCTGGCATATTTCTGAATGCCGAAATCATAGGCCTGTTTTGCAAAGACGGGAATGACATTGGTGATGAGGGCGATGTAAATGCCGTCCGCCCCGGAGGCCTTGATCTTGCTGATGTAGGAGGACCAGTCCTTGGTGGCGATCGGCGCCTTGTCGAAATTCTCATTGTAGACCTTGATGCCGTTTTCCTTGGCCAGGTCAATGAATCTCTGGCCCGCATCATGACCCCAGGCATAGTCATGAACCAGCACATAATAGGTCCGGTTCTTGAGGTCGGGCGTCGCCAGAATGCCCTTGATATTGCCCACTGCCGTCTGATCATTGGCAAGCTGGCCGGACCGGAATACCAGTGGATGAAGGCCGTAGAATTTGGTGGTCATCACGTGAGTGGTCAGAAAAGGGACATTCAGGCGGTCGATATTCTTGGCAATGGCCAGGCCCACACCGCTTGAAAAGACGCCGATCAGTGCCTTGCATCCGTCCTTGAATACGAGCTTTTCCGCCTTGCTTACGGCAATCGGGGGCTTTACCTGGGTATCCTCGACAATCAGTTCGATGGGACGGCCCAGAATGGTCTTCTTTTCTTCCGCAGCCATCTGTATCCCCATCTTCATCTCTTCACCGCCCTGCGCCACAATACCGGATAGGGGGACGAGAACGCCGATCTTAACCGGGTCTGCGGCGACTGCGTTGAGCGGGGCCAGCAAAAACGCACCCGCCAGTAATAAGGATGTCATTAGAAATACTTTTTTCATTTTTCCCTCCTTCTCTTCCCGCTAAATTGTGGTTAATGCCAGTCTGGTTTCAGTACGATCTCCTTTTTATCACCTCCTATCCGAATAAAATTTGCTCAAGGACAGTCTGTGCTTGGAGAAGTGGAGTACTGAAGTGATGGCGAGTTGGAAAAAAACGAGCACACGCAAATCGCCCACACGGGAATATGCCTATACAATCACGCTCCAATGCCATTGCATTTCCAATACTCCAATACTCCAATACTCCATTGCTCCGTTTGGCTATCCGCAATGCTTATTTGCTTTACGAAATGCTCGCAGAACACGCTAATGCTTCTCGGGTTCGGCAATCACCTGATCCAGCAGTTCCACCATGTCATAGAGCTTCATGTCGCTTCCGATCCTTCGGGAACCTTCGTTGAGATTATAGTGGCAAAAGGGGCAGATGGAAACCATGTGTTCCGCACCTGTTCTCATGCCTTCTTCGATACGCTTCGACGCGTTTTTTGCGGCCCAGTCCCCGTATCCTGTCATGACGCCGCCGCCGCCGCCGCAGCAGTAGGAGTTGTCCCGGATCCTTTCCATCTCCGTAAACGCGATCCCGGGAATGGCCCGAAGGATTTCTCTGGGCACATCATAGAGGCACTCTTCTTCATTGATGCCGATGTAGGCCCCCTTCCACAGCCGGGCGCCATCTTTGTCAATGTCAAATTTGTTGAGGTGTCTTCCGGTGTGGCAGGGATCGTGATAGGTGACTTTCCAGGGCAGTTCTCCCGAGAACGTCAGTTTTCCCTGCTTGAACAACTGATGGAGGAGATCGACGGTATGGATAACCGTAATGCCCTCCATCATCTTATCATAATCTTTCGCCAGAACGTAGTCCTTTTTGATGGCCCGGTAACACCCTGCACAGGACGTTACAATGGTTTTGACGCCCCGCTCCTCGTGAAGTTGCTTGAATGATTCCAGATTGGATTCCGCGACCCGCTTGAATTCATCGGCATCCCCTATTCTCATGGCCGTGGATCCACAGCAGATTTCATTTTCTCCCAGGATGCCGAAATCGAGGCCCAGTTTCTGGAAGATGGAGGCCGTAGCCACCGGCACCCCCCTGGCCGGTAGATTGAACGCACCGGTGCAGCCCACGTAGTAAAGGATTTCAGCGGGTTGCTTGTTGATATTTTTGATCGGTTTCCTGGCCTTCTTGAAAGGCCGGGTCCAATCCGTGCGCACTCTTCGGGGCCCCTGATAGGGGTTGTTATAGCTTCGCATGGACTGGGCGATCTTCTTCTGGGTCGGCATGGGACCGACCCCGTCCTGGACAGCCTTCCGCCGCATGGCCTCGATGATCTCCGGAATGAACGGTTTATGATCCAGCTCGCACTGATTCTGGCACCCGGCGCAGACCGTACACTTGTAAACGGCGTCCAGCAGTTCTTCCGTCCATTCCAGTTGGCCGTCAAGAATACCTCTGGCAAAGGCTATCTTTCCTTTTGAGGCCATAAACCCTTCAAAACCGAACTCGGCGCCTGAAGGGCATATCTCGCCGAATTCCGGTGGAGGCCCGTAATTGTAGGCGGCCTTGCAGTTGCCGCAGGCCGTGCACCTCCACAAAATATCTTCCAACTCCTCAAGAGTGGCTATATCCCATTCCATAATATCCTCCCGGTTCCCGGTGGCGGTTGAACAATTTAGATCCCCAGTTTGGCGGTATTCATAATGTCGTTTGGGTCAAGCAGTTTCTTCACCTGTTTCAAGAGCGATAGATATCCGGGGTGTGCCCTTTTGTTTATCTCAACGGCAAAATCCACGGGAGGCTTGTACGGGATACCCCCGGCGTCCAGGTCCACTTTCAAGCATTCCACAATGGCGTGCCGGGCGTTCTCGGTTTCCTCGGCGCTCTGCTTGTTAAACGGAATCATGGCCCTGAGCATGCCGTAGTGAACGCCACGATAGTTGGTGGCGCGCACGGACGGCGAGAGATTATGATCGATCAGGATCTCCTTCCATTTATTGTAGACAGTCGCCCACTTGTTGGCAGGCGTAAAGGTGCCGGGCCACGATATGCCGCCACCCGCCATCTTGGTATAATTCTTGGTGGATCCCACGATTCGGCTGGGGAGCTGGGTCCTTGCCCTCAACGCTTCTTCGGGATAATCGGCATATTCAATAGACGTGCCCTTTTTCTTTTCCTCATCCATAACGTTCTGCCAGATCTCCTCCCTGGCTTCCTTCTCTTTTTCAGTCCAGGAATTCGTGGCGCCGAAGCAGTACCACTCAGGGGCATCATCCGGTTTAGGCCTGTAAGGATACGGGATCGGGACCTGCGACAGCCACCAGGATACGGCCGTAAGGTCGTCGCAGATCTCATAGTTCCCCAGATTCACCATATACGACGTCATATCCTCAATGTTGTGTGTCGATACCGTAAATACCTTGAGGATCGGAGGGATCGGATGAACCCTGACGCCGATTTTCGTCACGACGCCGCTGGTCCCCAGCCAGCCCTTGAAAAGACCGTCCAGCTGCGGCAGAGGAAGTACGCTGTGCCAGGAATCTTCCTGAATGGCGCATGAGCCGACCCTCACCAGTTCGCCTGTGGGAAGCACCACCTCCATGCTGGTGATCTCTTCACTGTTGAGTCCGTACCTGCCGCTCATGCCGCCGATGCCGTGACACAACGCATTGGACGATACCGAAGCGGAAGGGGGTCCCACAGGCCAGCTCCATCTCAGGTTGTGCTTGTACAATTCCATAGCCAGTTGGGCATGGGATACACCCGGCTCGATGATGGCATAATGGGACTCCGTATCGATGCGAATGATCTTGTTCATCCGCTTCAAATCCAGCAGGATGCCTCCCTGCTCGGGGATGCAGAGACCCCCGATATTGGAACCGGCAGTGTAGGGAATCACGGGGATTTTCTCCCTGTTGGCCAGTTTCAGGACGTTCTGAACCTGGTCCACGGTCGTGGCCATCACCACATAGTCCGGCAGCTTGGGCTTGACAAAGCTAAGATCGTAGGAATAGGCATAGCGGATATGTTTTGCCGCTGTGGCATTCTCTTTTCCCACAATGGAAACCAGCTCGTCTAACACCATATCTTCTCTCTTGGCAAGCATTGGCAGCCTCCTTCCCGCTGGCCCTTATGTCAGCGATTTTAGCTTTTCCAGGCGGTTATTCCTTTTTCTTAACACGATCTTGAAATTCCTCGGGACATCAGCCAGGAGCGATCCGGATTGCTCCGCCCCCAAGGTATAACACGTCAGTATTTTATCTTCAATGGCCAGGGCCCTGGCTGCAGCCTCGGCAAGTCCTGTATTCTCAGGCAAATCCGTATCGAAGGTGTAGTCGTCTGCCTCCAAATCAAAAGCATAACACCCTTCGATCGCATCGGTGATCACTGACTGATAGGCCATTTGGATCTGCTTATTATACTTCCTGTTCTCTTTGGCGAACGCAAGAAAGTCTGCTTCATGCTCAGGAAATCTCTTGGCCAGGTCCTCGTAAAATGTTGCCCCCTTCTCCTCGAGTTCCCGGATAAAGCTCAGTGTCTCGGAAGCGGTACGTAGATTCATATTCATTCCCCTTTCCTATAACCATCTGTGGATACAGACTTTACTCTCCGTAAAGAAACGGATCGCTTCTTTTCCCTGGGTGTGCAATATCCCCAGGAAAGAGCCGGCCATCCCGCTGAACGGGAAGAATGCCATCGGCGCCACGATGCCGATGTTGATGCCCACGTTTCCGCTGATGACATCGTATTGAAACTGGCGTGCGTATTTGCCGTTGGAGGTGAATATGGCATGGCCGTTGTGATAGGGGCTTTCGTTGCAGATTTCAATGGCCTCCTCCAGCGTTTTGGTCCGCATGATCCCCATGGTGGGGCCAAATATCTCTTCTCGCACAATCCGCATCTGGCGCTCTACGTTCTCCATGATGGTGGGGCCTAAAAAGCAGGTGTCGGGATAGCCACCCTTGATTTCCCCGGCCTTACGACCGTCCAGACGAAGGGTCGCCCCTTCTTTGAGACCGATCTCAATATAATTCAAAATACTCTCTTTTTTCTTGGCATCCCGAACCGGCCCCATTTGCACTGACTCATCAAGGCCGTATCCCACCACGATGTTTTTGGACCGGTCCGTGACCTTCTCGACAAAATCTTTGTAAAAAGCATCATCATCGCCGACGATAATCAGGGTCTGACCGGCCAGGCATCTCTGCCCCGCATTTCCAAAGAAAGAGGTCATGAGCCCTGGAATGGTGGCGCCCACATTGCAGTCAGGCATGATAACAAGGATATTGGCGGCCCCGCCCTGGGCAATGCACCGTTTCCCTGTGTTGCCGCAGCCCGGGTAGATCACTTTTTCCATGACAGGGGTTGACCCTACAAAGGTAATTCCCTCGATCTCGGGATGCTCCAGCATGCCGCTCACCACGGTCCTGCCCCCGTGCACCATATTCCAGACGCCCGGCGGAAAACCCGCTTCCTCGACCAGTTCCGTGATCTTGGTCTGGCTGAAGGGGACCTCGCTGGAGGGTTTAATGATCACGGTATTTCCTGTGGCTACCGCGTAAGGGGCTGACCAGAGGGGGATCATGAAGGGGAAATTGAACGGGCCGATGATGCCGAAAGGCCCGAGGGGCTGGCGAATCAGGTACTCGTCGATGCCCGAAGCAATGTCCTCCGAGCTGTCTCCCATCATCAGGGTCGGAATGCCGCAGGCCACCTCGACGTTCTCAATGCCCCGGCGCGTTTCTCCTCGGGACTCGTCGATACACTTGCCGTGTTCCTGGGTCTGAACCCTGCTCACCATTTCAAAGTTTTCTTCTAAAAGCTCCCGCAAACGGAAAAGATATCTGCACCGTGTAACAGCCGGGGTTCGCCGCCAGTCATGAAAAGCCTCCTTGGCCGCCTGAACCGCACTGTCGATCTCCTCCCTGGTTGAGATGCCGACCTTCCCGATGGTCTCATAGGTTGCCGGATTCACCACGTCAATAATCTCACCCTTTGATTCAACCCATTCCCCGTCAATGTAATTCTTGGCCATGGGTACGCCCTTGATGGGTTCTTCCAATAATGCCATAGCAAATACCTCCTTGATCCAATTTAGTGGTTTCCCATGCGCAAAAACGCGTATATCCGCTTAGAGTCGAAAAATACAGACTCTTGTAGCCCTGCTTTCCGTTTTGTATTGAATGTCTCGCATGCGCCGAACCGGCAGGCGGGTCTATTTCTAAACACCACTTTCTTTGACAACCAGGTATAACTCGCTGGAGCCTACTCGTTTGACGATGGCCCCGCGCTCCTGGAGGAGCGGATCATCTTTCGTCACCACACGCGCCTCAGGGTTTATATCCAGCTGGACATCGATGAGCGATCGGCTCGTTTGAAGCACGGACGGGTCAAAAGGGGGCGTATTGATAAAGCCGCAGAGATATTTCCCCACTCCGACCACGTCACTGGCCATTGCTATTTTTGCCGCAAGACCGTCCTGCTGAATCAGGCACTCGAGAATAATGTTATGCGCATCCCGCACATGTCCGTAGAAATCCGGGGGCAGCCCAATCTTGGTCTTCATGGATTTCAGCAGATTATCAATCATATCGATGGTCAGTGTCAGGATGGTGTTTTCGGTCATGCGGGCCAGATACCGGTGAAAACTGATCTCCTTGGAGACCTCCGTATCTCCGGGCGCGATGGTTTCTCCAATCACCTGTTCCAGTTTTTCGATATCCCTGTCTGTTCTCCTGGTCGCGGCCAACTGTGCCACGGAAGGCTCGATCAGATAGCGAAGCATGGTGATCTCTCGGATAGAAACGGTGCGGAAATGGAGGAAGTTGACAATGGCATGAAGCGTGGTTCGCATATCCACTTCGGCCACAAACGCCCCGCCGGCGATGCCCTTCCGAATCTCCAAAAGGCCGATAACCTCCAGTACCCTGAGGGCCTCTCGCATGGTGGCCTTGCTGACCCCGAACTGCTCAATCAATTCTTTTTCAGAGGCCAGCCTGTCCCCGGGTTTGAGCTTGCCGGAGAGAATGGCATCCCTTATCTGCGCGATGATGTTGTCGGAGACTTTTTCCGATTTGTTGGCATTATTGAACATGGATGACGACATAGAGTTGAACCATGCGCTCGACGCAAAATTTTTTGTCATAGATATAAAAGGAAAGATAATGTGTCAAGAGAAATATTATAATCTTTTGATATTTTCAAAAATTCGGGCTAAATTATTTATAGAAGCTTTTTTAAATTATAGCTATATTTATAAATACTGTAAAAACAAGTAAAAGCAATTAAAAATTGTATTTAAATAAATAATTACGTATTTTAAGTATATTTTGTATCAAGTTGTCAATCCTCTGGTTTGGAAATTGCCACAGAAAGCCAATTCGTCATGACGAACGCTGAAGAAATATTATAAAGTTTATAATTTTTATTTGACTTTTTTCCGCCGCTTTTCTATATAGGATGTGACTTTCCAGCGAAAGCCTCAGATATTACAACTAATAATATTATAATATTTTCATTGCTTTCGTTTTTTTGATCATTTGAGACGATGGGCGAACGGTTTCCAGCCACTTTTTCAAATCAGGGAGGTTTCGTATGGGACTGAAAATTGATGCATTAACTTGTACGGCATGTATGGCATGCGAATTGGCCTGCGGTTACCACCGGGACGATGCCTTTGCACTTTTATCGTCGTGCATCGTGCCGTACCGGGCCAAGGAAAGGAAAAACTATGTGGGCGTGATTCTTAAGGAGGAAGACAGTCTGGTGGCTGCCCGGCCCGAAGGCCTTGAAATCAACCGAATCGGCGAAGAGCAGGATCCGGAAAAGGAGGCGGATGCCTCGGCAAAACCGATGCTGCTAAGAGAATCGTGCGACCTGTGTGAGGACATGGACGATGGACCTTTATGCATCAGGTTTTGTCCGGTCAACGCCATATCCATGGAATAGGCATCCGGACAGGCGCCTGTTCAAAGGCTCGACATCCATCGAAGTCCAAACCTGTGATCCCTGAAATAATTTAAGGAGATAACCATATGGAATACTTGACATCGGATAAGATCGGCATCGTCGATCTCGCTACGGGTGAAATCATTGAAGAGGAACTGGAAGACGATTGGGTGTTAGAGAAGATCGGAGGGGCGGGGATAACAAAGTTTCTCTATGATCGATTCGAGGACGAAGATCCTGTCGTCCTGGGTACGGGCCTGTTGACAGGGACCCTCATTCCCGGTTCAGCCTCGGGAGTGATAACTGCGAAAAGTCCCTTGACAGGCCGGGTCTCCCACGTGCCCCTGAACCTGAACGCCGGCATGGAACTGAAGTACTCCGGTTTTGACTATATGGTCATCAAGGGGGCGTCCGAAAAGCCGGTCTACCTGTGGGTCCATGACGGCATCGCAGACCTCAACGACGCAGACGATCTGTGGGGCAAGGACGTCTGGGCTGCAACGGATCATATCCGGGATATCATGGGTGACGATCTGATACAGGTCCTGGGGATCGGAGAGGCCGGAGAAAAGGGTTCCGAACTTTCCCAGGTCTGCATCAACTACTGGCAGAGCGCGGACAGAATGGGTTTTGGAAACCTGTTTGGGGGGAAACGCCTCAAACTCATAGCCATACGAGGGATGGGGCTTTTGGAAATCGCTGAGCCGGAGGCGTTCGTTGAGAATTGCGCGGAACTTCTCTCGGCCGTGCAATCAGGGGCGGCTATCGGGACCAGGGGAATCGCAGCCATGGCTGCCGTCCTGGGCGAAGAGGACATCGAATCCTGGCTCAAGCCATTGACCCACAAACACATGGCCTGTTTCAATACCCCTATTCCCACCAACACGTTCGTGTTTCTGGACGAAGATCCGGCCCGTCTGGAAGAGACACGCATTGAAGAACCGGGATTCCTCCTGACCGACATCTTCCCCCTTCTCGCATTCAAGAGATTAGGACTGGCTGCGGCCGATGCATGCCGGGTTCTCAGGACATGTGCGAAGTACGGCATTGACGGCGCTGCTGTTGCCGAACTGAGCGAAAAGGCAGGTCTGACGGACCCCGAAGCGATCAAGAACTCTCTGCCCGGGCTGAAAGGTCCTGTTTCGACGTCAGGGGACACCGTATTCAGCCCGTGGGCGGCCATCGGAAATCAGGAAAAGGGGGCATGGACGCGGCGTCAGGCTGTCGCCTATATCTTCGGCCTCCACCCCATATTTGCCCTGGCGGCGCCGGAATTAACAGAGGAAAAGCTTCTCGATATCTCAAGCCTCGGCACAGAACTGGAGTTGACGGCTGAAACGTTAGACGAGGTTATTGCCGGCATTACCGGATAGTGAAGCCATAAAAAGCCGGTGGACATCCTGTGCGGTGAATAGCTCATGAACGGCGGTAGAATTTACAAGCGGCCTGATAATGGAGAGCACCCAAAGATCGGCATCTACGCCGGTCAGGGGGCCTCCCATTCGTGGCTCTGGTTTGTGGAGATATTCGACCGCATGGGTTTTTATGACATCAGGTTTCTAACCGAAGCCCACCTGAAAGCGGATGGCCTGGACGGATGCCAGGTTCTGGCCATGTCCGGTGGAGACACATTCGCCGTCGCTCAAGGCCTGGGGCCGGAAGGGGCTGATAACCTCCAACGTTTCATTGAAGACGGCGGCCTCTACATCGGTTCCTGTGCAGGGGCCTATCTCCCGCTTCATTCCTCCAAGGAGCATCTCAATCTGTTTAACTTTGTCCCCGCAAGGATTGCGAACCTGACCCGAACACTGCCGGAGGCGCAGCGTTTGAAGGAGAAATTCTGCACGGCTTATGGCTGCTCCTTTATCTTTCATCCGGTCAGGGAAGCGGTTCAGGTTGCCACCAACGGATTTGAACCCTTTTCGAAAACACCATCCCTGCGCGCCCCCCTCTACGGCGGCCCTCCCATGGTCGCAAGAGAATCCGCCCAGGTCCTGGCTACCTACAGCGGTTTTACCGATAAGACGGTCTTTCTGGTGGATGAACAACTTGCGAGAGATACCGTATTGGGCAAGGCCGCTGTTATCCGCCAGAAGATGGGCAAAGGCTGCCTCCATCTTTATGGTCCGCATTTCGAACATCCCCGATTCAGTGTGGCCAATCAGCTACTGACAGATGCCATGCTCTGGGACCTCTCGAAGGAGAGGTTTCCGGCAGGTGACGGGGATCCCGATAAGGAGACCTTCTGCGGGCCTGCATGCGAGCGTCTGATGAAAGACATTAAACGAGAGGTAAGCAATTCCCGGATCACCGCCGTAAGTCTGGAAACCCTGCCGGTTCAATGGACCATCAGGAACAAGGTCTATGAGACGGCCAAGATCAGGGAATTCATTGAACCTGTCTGGCAGAGGATAAGAAGACTCGAAAAGCTGAATCAAATCGTTCTGCTGCCGGGGCAGGACGAACTGCTGCTGCAGCATGCCGTTGAGATGACGACTGTTTTGCGCGAGGTGAAAAGGGGGGTTCGGAAAGGCGTAAACACACTTCATGCGGCAAAGAAGATGTTCGAGACTTTGAATCGTACAGCCACACTTTTTCTGGAGATCTATTTCAGGACAAAATTGAATTTGGATCGGAACGTTTACACTTGAGTTGAGGCGAGAACCCCTTAAGGAACATATCCCGAGTCAACGTGCAGGGTTCCATGAACAACAGATCGTCCTTCATTTTCGCCGGCATTCTCCTTTGCTTTCTTGCCGTTAGTCCATCCGGCAGGGCAGTCGCAGCGTCAGTGCCGGCGTCTGTCGATTCTTCCGGATGGTTCATCGATCTGAACCGCTTTTCTCAATCTGCACACCGGAATTTTACGTGCGAGGCCTGCCATGGCGACATGAATGACCCGGGCAGGAAGCATCCGGACACTGAAGATGCAGCGCGTCTCAAGAGGGACGCGACCCGCATCTACGACTACCGTCGCTGCAGGACCTGCCACCGCGAGTCTTATGAACGATATCTTCGCGGCGCGCATGCCAAGGCCCTTGCTGAAGAACAAAAGGCCCCTGCTCCTGAAAATGCCGGGGCCTCTGAGAGACTGAAGGCTCCTGCGTGCGGCGACTGCCACGCATCGCACTACGGCAGGTCCCATCTTTCCAGGGTAACGACAGGAAGACAGATGACGGAGGTCTGCGGCGCCTGTCATCCGGAGCAGAAGGCCACCTACCTGGAGAATTATCACGGCAAAACGGCCGTCAATCTGGGCGACGAGGCATCCGCTTACTGTACGGACTGCCACGGGGCCCATGACTGTATTTCTCTGAAAGACAGGAAGGCGGCGCTTGCAGCCTGTCAGCGCTGTCATCCTCAGGCCGGGGAACAATTCTCCCGGTTCGTGATTCATCCGACTGCAGAGGGTCTGGCCAAAGACAATAAAGAAAAGCAGAAACACGTAACCATCATCAAGATCGTCACACTTGTCATGACCATCATCGTGGTCCTGGTGGTCGGTTTTTTTTATGGCCACAGCTTCCTGTGGCTGCTGAGAGAGCTGCATGAGAAACTGAGAAAGCATTGACAGGTTTTTCGTTGCAAAAAGCAAAAAAACCTGGATCGACTGAGAAGCAGTAGAGTCAAGGAAGGCTCAAGGCTCAAGGCTCAAGGCTCAAAGCTCAAAGCTCAAGGCTCAAAGGATAGTTCAACCGGCTTTCACCTTTCACCTTTCAGCTTCGAGCTAAAGAACCAAACAGGGTTGCGGGCTTAGCCCGCGTTGAGGTCTGTAAAATGACAAAAGACCATTCGCAACGGGAGGTGTTTATCCGGTTTTCCGTCCTCCAGCGATTTCTCCATCTGATTGTCATGCTGGGCTTCACAGGCCTTGCCGTCACCGGGTTTTCACTCAAATTCAGCCACCAGTGGTGGGCCGGCGGCTTTGTGTGGCTGGTCGGCGGGGCCGGGCATCTGGCCTATCTGCACCGGTTCTTCGCCGTCATCACCTACGCCTGCGTCATGGCCCACATCCTCTGGCTGATCTACTATAAGCTGGTACTGAAGGGAAGCCTTACCGGTCCCCAATCCCTGTTTCCAGGGATTAAAGATGTCAAAGATCTCCTGGGCCACCTCCGATATTTTTTCGGCCGGGGGACGGTCCCCGCTTTCAATCGGTTTACCTACTGGGAAAAATTTGACTACCTGGCAATCCTTCTGGGCATGAATACCATGGGTCTGACCGGCGTGATCTTATGGGCCCCTGAATTTTTTTCACGGCTGATGCCCGGTTATTTCATCAATCTGGCCCAGGTGCTCCATCTGTATGAGGCTATCATGGCCGTAGCCCTCAAGTTTGTGGTACACCTGATCTCGGCACACCTTCGACCCGAGCTCTTTCCAATGGAAAAAAGCATTTTTAACGGAAAAACCACCCGGGAGAAAATCATGAGGGAACATCCCGCCGAGTGGCAGCACAGGATCGCCTCAAAAGAGACCCGCACACCCGGGTCTGCTTCTCAGGCATCTTAATGCTGTTTGATAACATGTTTTTGGGCCCCTATCAGGTGATGAAGCTGCCTTTGAAGGGCTTTTCAATCGCAAATTGCAAAACGGTAATCGAAAATCTATGGGGGGATATCCAGGCCATTGAATAAGCGGATTCTGTTCATACTGATCCTTATGATTGTCGCCCTGATCGCGCCTGAGGCGATGGCGGCCGACCCTGTCATGATGCCGCCCGCTCTGGACGGAAAACAGAGGGATTGTCTGGATTGCCATCGGTATCCCAATGTCAACACCAATGAGGGGGTTTACGCCTCCCGGGCCTTGTGCATGGAATGCCACGGGCACAAGCAGTGCCAGAAGACCCTGAACAGTCAACCGGTTTCCCTGCATGTCACCCCTGCGTCCTTCGAGAAAACAAGGCATAAATATGTAGCCTGCATCCAATGTCACACGGACGTGGCCAGGTCCCCTCACAGATCCGAGTCAGGGGCCAGGTGCGCCGAATGCCACACAGCGCATGGCGAAGAGGAAACCCACGATCCACACCTGCGGGTGGACTGCCAGGCCTGTCATCGCACATCAACGTTTGTGTTTCTGGACAAGGCCGCCGGACAGGTCCGGCTTTCCCATGTCGACGATCAACAGTCCCCCATAGCCCTGACCGATCATGCCCTCCCCGATGTCAGCGATCCTCAATTCTGCACCCGATGTCACAACAGCAAAAACAAGATCGGTGCGGCCGCCTCCGTGCTGCCTTCCAAAAGCTTTATCTGCATTCTCTGCCACAGCGCCCCCCTGGCCGTGGGACACCCCATTTTCTGGATCGCATTGATCATCTTTCTTTTCGGTATCATCCTGACGCTCCACTTCTGGTTCAAAGGAAGCGTTCAGGGAGAAGAGACGTCGCTTCACCGGAAGATTTCACTTACCTCCGAATCCCTGTGGCAGGTGATATTCTCACGTCGGGTCTTCACGCTCCTAAAGGTCATTATCCTGGATATCTTCCTGCAGCGACGGATCCTGCAGGAGAGCGTGAAACGGTGGTCGATCCATTCCCTCATCTACCTGTCCGTTCTGGCGCGTCTATTTCTGGGGCTGCTCACCTATTTTGCATACCGGATCAGCCCGGACAGTTCGCTCGCGCTGGTGCTTTTGAACAAGAACAACGGGTTTACAGCCTTTTTCTATGACCTGACAGGTCTCTTTATTCTCATCGGCATTGTGTGGGCCACGATTCAACGGTTCATCCTGAAACCGGTTCATGTGGCACGCGAGGGGCAGGATAACCTGGCCGTTGCTATCATCGGGGTTCTGATTCTCCTGGGATTCCTCCTGGAGGGCACACGGATTCTGATGACACAGATCCCGCCCTCCATGGCCATGTTTTCTTTTATCGGATATCCGTTGGCCAGGCTGATGGCCGGGCTGGGCCTTGACTGGAAAATCATCTATCCCTATCTCTGGTATGCGCACGCGGCTGTGGGGGCCTTGCTGATTGCCTATCTGCCTTTTGGCAAAATGAGGCACGTTTTTAATACACCCTTGACATTAATGATGAATTACAGGGTGAAATAGGGAAAGGGTTCAGAGGTTCAGGGTTCAGAGGTTCAGAGGTTCAGGGTTCAGGGGTTCAGAGGTTCAAAGGTTCAGGGTTCAGGGGTTGATATATTAACAGTCTCGAAATAGTACAGACGTCTTTGTCATGTCCCGCCTTTGGCGGGAATCCGGCATCCAGAAATCCCGCTGTGGCTGGACCAGAGTGACGGTATAAAGACAATTATGAGAACGTTAATAAGTTAGGATGTGACGGTTACCCGGAGAATTAAAACGGACTGGATAAAACATGGCGGAAGATAAAACCATTAACTCAGAAGATGCAACCGGGGCAGACGAAGCTGTTTCGCGGTCTGAGGATGAAAAATCTGCGCTGTCTGCGGCCCCGCCGGATGCAGAAACACCCTTGGGCGTGGCTGCCAGACAAGTGGAACAGAAGGCAGAGGACCCCGCGGAGGAGAAGACGACCGGGACGGTCCCTGCACAGGATAGGGTGCGGGAGATCCTCATCTCGAATCTGGATATGCGCCGCCTGATCGAACTGGATGCCTGCACCCGATGCGGCGAATGCCTCAGCTGGTGCCCGGTCTATGATCAGGATGCAAAAATGGGAATCATTCCCCGCGCCAAGGTCACGGATTTTCTGAGGGTCATCCGTTCACAGAAAGGTCTTATGGGGAGCATCATGCGGAACGAAAAGACCCCGGAGGCCTTCAAGAAACTCCTGGCCTTTATTTTCCGCTACAGAGAAATCGGGCCGGCTCAGTTCGACGCTTTTGTAAAAAACCTGTACGAATGCTCCACCTGCGGCCAGTGCTACGTGGTCTGTCCGGCACACATTGACACCGTCAATCTCTGGGAGGATATCCGCCGTCTCATTGTCAGGGCCGATTACGGTCCCCTGGAATCGCAGAAGGCCCTGATCAAGAGTGTGAAATCGTATGATAATCCCTGGCAGCAGCCCCGCGCAGGCCGGACCAAATGGGCCAGGCGGGCCAAGAAGGAGAATCTCATCCGGGAACTTCCGAGAGAAATGAAAAAAGCAGGAGGCAAGGTCCTCCTCTTTTTGGGATGCACCGCGGCATATGATATCAATGTCAAACAGGTGGCCGTCAGCACGATCAATATCCTGGAGGCCCTCGATGTGGATTACGGCTGCCTTGGCAAAGACGAAAAATGCTGCGGCAGCGTCATGCTCAGGATGGGTGATCCTGAATTCGAACGTTTGGCCCGCCAGAACATCGACATGTTCAATGAACTGGGCATTGAAACGCTTATCAGCTCCTGTGCGGGCTGTTTCAAGACCATAAAGGAGGACTATCCAAAGGTCGGAACGCTCAATTTTGAGGTCCTGCATACCGTGGAATTCCTGCGACGTCTCTACGAAGACAAGAAACTGGTTTTTAAAAACCCGGTGGAAAAGCTGGTGACCTACCACGATCCCTGCCATCTGGGCCGGGCATCCGGCGTTTACGATGATCCCCGATTCATCATGGAGATGATCCCGGGGCTCGAACTTATCGAAATGTCCAGGAACCGCCAGTATTCGAGATGCTGCGGCGCCGGGGGCGGCCTCAAATCGGGGTATCCCGAGATCCAGAACAAGATGGCCCAGAGAAGGGTCAAGGAAGCCGAAGCGACCGGTGCACAAGAACTGGTATCCGCCTGCCCCTTCTGCTTTCAGGGACTGCAGGTCGGCATCAGTGCACTGGAATCACCTCTGGTCATGCGAGATATCAGCTTCCTGGTGGAGGCCTCATTGCGGGATGATTCGCGCGGCAGTGAAACGCCTGAAAAGGAAAGAAAGGGCCGCAAGGTCAGAAAATCCGGGGATACCTCGACAGCCGATACGGATGGAGAGGAATAGATCGACGCCTATAGAAAACAGGGGCCATGTAAAAGGTCGCAGGCCTCTTCAAGGCCGGCCGTGAAGAGGCCTGCGGCGGGAGCCCTTGATATGGGCTGCGCGAGAGAAGCGCCTGCCACCACGGCCGTGGCAAACAAGGCGGCGGCGACAAGGGTCCCGGCCCGGGTAAAAACGGAGAGCTCCGCCGGTGTGGCGGATAAAAACAAGGATGAAAACCGAGCACTGAAACCCTTATCGGGCTACGGGAGGTAGCCCCCGGTAATGAAAGGAGTGTACCGATGAAAATAGTCGGCGTATGTTGCAGCCCGCGCAAGGGGAAGACCACCCGATATGCCATGGATACCTGCCTTCAGGCGATCACCGAAGCATATCCTCAGGCATCTACCGTGATCATCGATCTGGCGGAAAAGGCGGTCAACGCCTGCAAGGCCTGCGGCCAGTGCATGAAAAAACTTGAATGCAGTCAGAAGGATGACTTCAATGACCTGATACCCATCCTTTCCGACCCGGATGTCGGGGGGCTGATCGTCGCGACGCCGGTCTACATGGGCGCCGTAAGTGCCCAGTGCAAGGCCTTTATGGACAGGTGCGTCATGTTCAGGCGCAATGGATTCCTGTTTCGAAACAGGGTAGGGGGGTGTGTTGCGGTAGGCGGTTTTCGAAACGGGGGGCAGGAAGCGGTCATTCAGAGTGTGCATGCCATCATGCTGGTACAGGATATGATCGTGGTGGGTGACGGCAGACCCGGCGCTCACTTCGGCGGGACCACGTGGAGCGGGCATCCGGAGGGTATTGAACACGATGCCGCAGGTCTCGAGACGGTCCGGAGCCTTGGCCGCAGGGTAGCCGAGGTGGCCCTCAAGATGGCGGAATAGATTTCATGATCAGCACCATCGTAACAGAGATCCAGAGCCTGGGGGTGTGTCTCGGAAAAGGGCTTCTCAAAAGACAGGGGGGGGCCGGTCCGGCAGACGCCGGCACCTTTCTGATAGAGGGCATCGCTGTAAACGTCCCGACGGGAGGTCGGTATGTGGCCGTCTCTCCCTATTCCTTCGGGGCCGGTGACGGTCAGATCTCCCTCTGCAGAGACGGCAGGCCCCTCCTTCCAGTGGAGATGATACCCCGGCCACGGTATTACGATCGGACCACCGGCGATGGAACTCCCTGTTCGAAGGTCGCCCTCCTGCACGGCAGGGACTGTCTGGCCACGTCAGTGCTTCAGACCTGCATCTACTGGGACTCCGGCAGACGGTGCCGGTTCTGCGGGATCGAGCTCTCCCTGAAAAACCGGCAGACCATTTTGTTGAAAACACCCGGACAACTGGGAGAGACAGCCCGTCTGGCAAAGGCCCTCGACGGGGTCAGGCATGTGGTCCTGACTACGGGAACAGCGAGGCCGGCGGGGGCGGAGATCGCTGTCCTGGCCGCCGCCTGCTCGGCCGTCAAGAGGGCGGCGGACCTCCCCGTACATGCCCAGTTTCTTCCCCCGCCTGACCTGGAAACGCTCCATGAGCTGAAATCGTCCGGAGTCGACTCCGTTGGCATTCATATTGAGAGCCTCGACATGAAGGCCCTCTCAAGGATGGCCCCTGTAAAGGCAGCCATGGGCTTGAGGCGATATGAGGCGGCCTGGAAGGCTGCCGTGGAGATCTTTGGACCCAATCAGGTCAGCAGCTTTCTGATTGCAGGCCTGGGAGAAAGACCCGGTTCGATCGTATCCGGCAGTGAACACCTGGCAGATCTGGGTGTCTATCCCTTTGTCGTCCCGCTGCGGCCTATCCCCGGATCCCTGATGGAAGATGCACTTCCACCTGATCCGGCCATCATGGCAGCCATCTACGAAGAGGTGGCCGGGATCTTGGAGAAGAAAGGCCTTTCCGCGGCACGGTCCTCAGCAGGCTGCGTCCGGTGCGGGGCCTGTTCAGCGCTCCCCCTGTATGAGCGTCCCGAGGCAACGCTGACCTGTCACAGGTCGAGGACATCGGCCGAATTGGAAAAGGCCCTTGGCATCCGAAGGGATGTATTTGTAAAGGAGCAGAAAATCTTTGAAACCTCAGACAGGGACACAAACGATCTTAACAGCATCCACTTGGTGGCGAAACACGGTCAGGATGTGGTAGGTACCGTGAGGGTTTTTCCCAATGGCAATGGCAACGGTCACTGGATCGGGGGTCGACTCGCGGTAAAAAAGGGGTATCGTGCTTCCGGCGCCGGGGAACTCCTGGTCCGGAGCGCCGTCGCAACGGTCAAGAAGCATGGCTGCACAAAATTCACGGCCCACATCCAGGAGGAAAACATCCCCTTTTTTTCCAGGCTCGGCTGGAGATGCGTTGAAAAACCCAAAGTCTATTTCGGGAAAATGCATCAATTGATGCAGGCCGACCTAAGGATTGATGATTGACGATTGTTGATTGAGGGCTGCCGGAAGGCCAGACATAGATTCTGAACCGTCACGAATCAGGAGACCTGGTAATTGGATCGAAACCTGTCACAACTCGTTGACAATACAAGAAATTACATCGGGCTTGTGCGAAAAAGGCCGATCGAGGAGGTCTATGCGAAGCTTATTCTGGGTGGACCGCCCGGTCCCCAGCTGCCCGGTTACGGCGACGATGCCGCCGTGATTCCATGGAAGGACGGCTACTTACTGCTGGCTGCCGACGGCATGATGACCCGGTTGCTCGTCAATGAACCCTATGCAGCCGGAAAGGCATCGGTCATGGTCACGGTCAACGACATCTACGCCATGGGCGGCACGCCCCTTGCCATGGTCAATGTGCTGGCCAGCGGCGACGATGCACACCGTTCCAGGGTTCTGGACGGCATCCGGAGGGGCTGTGAAAAACTGCAGGTGCCCATGGTCGGGGGCCATCTCCATCCCGATGCGCCGTCGGACGCCCCTTCTCTCTCTGTTGCCATCCTGGGACATGCAAACAGGCTGCTCCGGAGCCATCTGGCAGGGACGGGCGATGACCTCATCTTCGTCTCGGATCTCCACGGTCGAGCGGGTTGCTATTCTGTGGTGAGCTGGGACGCCAATTCAGGAAAAACCCCCGAGGAATTGATTCATCGACTCAGGGCTCTTCCCATTATTGCCGAGAAGGAGTGGGCCCATGCATGCAAGGATGTCAGCAACGCCGGTCTGCTGGGGACACTCTCCATTATGATGGAAAACTCGGGAAAGGGAGCAGACGTCGATCTGGATGCCATCCCCTGTCCCCCGGAACTGGACCTGTTGGACTGGATGGTCTCTTTTCAGAGCTTTGGATTCATCCTTTCTGTTAAACCCGGGTATTCCCGGCAGGTGATTGACCTGTTCAGCGAACGACGCATTGATGCGGCGGTCGTCGGCCGGGTAACGGATGATAAAAGAGTCTCGATCAAAAGCGGACCCGAGTCTCAGACGGTTTTTGATTTCACGAAAGACAGGATCACCGGCATCACCTACCCCCCTTCGAGCATACATCCAACGGAAGAAGCGCCTAAATTTGAGAAACGGCAACCAGCGACGAGATGAGACCTGAAAGCCTAAAGTTGACGGTCTCGTAAAAACCTGTTTAATGCCGTGAGCGGCACTGTAACCGAAAATAACTAAAGCATATCAAGATGTTATGCTTTAGTTATTTGACAGTCGTCACCCCGTTGAATCCCGCCAAATGGCGGGACGGGGTCCAGAGATTTCATAACTCTTTGAGAACACTGGATTCCGGCGTTCGCCGGAATGACGAAAAGAAAGCATTTTTTACGGGACCGTCAAAGTTCAAAGCTCAAAGCATTGCACCCATCCAGTATCCACTTTCCAGTATCCAGTGCCGCCGCTGAAAACAGTTGACACAAAAATAGATTATCATATAAAAGCTTTTCCCAAACAAGACCAGCGAGGTGAGAGTCATCTACTATACAAGGGAACGGTCCGGCCTTATCAAGAGCATCGGGCTCGGTCTGGTCCATATCTATTATGGACAGGGCGTCGGGAAGACGACCCGGGCCGTGGGGCTGGCAATACGGGCAGCCGGGGTAGGTCTCCAGGTTAACTTCATCCAGTTCATGAAGTCAGGCAATTCATCGGAAATATTGATTTTTGCCAATATTCCCAATATCCGCTATCAGTGCCCGGGAAGACACCCCTTCATTCTCTCCCGTGGGCCTGAGCCTGTGCATTACCAGCATGCCGCAGAAGCGCTCCGGTATGCTCAGGAGGCCATTGACGATGGGACCCAGTTGCTTATCTGCGATGAGATACTCAACACCCTTGTTTTTCACCTCCTGAAACAGGAGCAGGTAGAGGATCTCGTTGAACAATGCAAAGGAAAGATCGAACTGGTCATGACCGGCGCCAATGCGCCCTCATCTCTGATTGAAACGGCCGACTATGTGACCGAGTACAAGCAGGTCAGACATCCCTATTACAGGGGAGCCCGGGCTCGAAAAGGGATTGAGTATTAGATCTTCTGTACTGCCGTGAAAGAAACCAGGCTCAAGAAGGCGCCGGCAAAAAAGGGTATCCGGTAGTCCACCATCCAGAGCAGGCCGCCAATTGCAGGAAGGAAGACGGCCGCCACGTGGTTGATCGTAAAGCCCACCGCCATACTCGGGGCAATGTCCCCGGGGTCCCCCACTTTCTGAAAATAGGTCCGGATGGCAATGGCGAAATTGAAAAAGATGTGGTCCAGGATATAGAGGACCGCTGCCACCCACCTTGAATCCACAACCGCATAGGCCAGAAAAATGAATATGAGGGCAGCATATTCCAGTGACAGGACCTTTCTCTCCCCGAACCGGATAATGCTCTTTCCAATGAGAGGACTCAGAAAGTAATTGATGAGATTATTGACCACAAAGAGGATGGTCACCTCCTGAACCGTGTAGTGAAATTTCTTGACCAGCAGAAAGACCGCAAAGGCCATGAAAATCTGGCGTCTGGCGCCGGCCATGAACGTGAGGAAGTAGAAGAGCCAGTATCGCTTTCGAAATACCATCTTTCTGTGCTGCGGAAGGATATTCGGGTCCACGGGGTTCCGGGTGAACGCCCAGATCGCGGCCGCGGTTATCATCCCGCCCATAATCAGATAGGTTTCTGTGAAATCGACCACGCCCGTGACGAGATAGATAAAGATGCCGACCCCGATATTGGATGCCGCAGCGATACTCCTGAGTTTTCCGAAGACCCAGGGCGATGTCTGCTTGTCAAAATACTGGAGGGTCAACGACTGGTTGGTGGTTTCGTAATAATGGAAGCCGAAACTCATGATGAGGGTCGTGACCATGAGACCCGCATAGGAAGGGAACAGGCCTGTCAACCCAAGGCCCACTCCGAGGCAGAGCACCGACAGTACGGAGAGTCTGTGCTCTTTGACGATCAGCATGACGTAGACCGCGAGGAGCGTGAGAAACCCGGGGATCTCCCGCACCGACTGAATCACCCCGACCTGACTACCGGTAAGACCGACCGCTTCGACGGCAAAATTGTTGAACAGGGTCAGCCAGGCCTGCAGTCCTACGGTTGAGCTGACGGTCAGCACCATCAGAAAGCGAAACATCTGATTTTGAGTGACGTTTTGCATCCTTAAGGGGCAGCTCCATGCCAGGAATTCAGAGACTCAAAGGCTCGGGGCCCGGGCATTTTACAGGGGCGTTAGCACCTGGACCTCAGTCCAGTCCCCGGACTCAAGCGCACTGACGCCTTCCGGCACCCGGATCAGGACCTCGGCCCGCGCCTGGGACTGAAGTCGGCTCTGAAACTGCCGGGGGGACGCCCACCACTCGGCGCCTCGTTTCTCGAGGGTGGCGTGGAAAAACCGGGTCCAGTGACGATCCCCGCCCAGGGTTCCGGTTAGCCGAACCTTTTTGACCTGAAACGGCGTGGGGGGTCTCCCGCCCATCTGAAGCATTCCGGGGAGTGCAATCTGAAGAAAGGCCATCTCATTGGAAGGGGGTCCGCCCGGCAGACAGAATACCGGTTTCTGTCCGATCATCCCAAAGGCCACTGCCTTGCCGGGCCCGATACGGACCCTGTGGTAGATCACCCTGCATCCCATGTCTTCGAGTACCCGGACCGTCAGATCCCGCTCGCTCTTCCACGCGCCGCCGCTGGTCAGAAGGACGTCGGCCCATGAGAGCATGGCAGACAGGGTTTGACGGATTGCGTCCGGATGGTCCTTGACGACGGCCGTCTTCCCCTCCATCCTGAAATGCCTCAACCAGGAATAGAGCGTCACCAGGTTGCTGGCATAGAGCTGGCCCGGTCCGAGAACGCAGCCCGGGGCCACCACCTCATCGCCTGTCGCAACGACGGCTACCCGGGGCATGGGAATGACGCGGACCCGGTGGACTCCTCCGGCGGCCAGAAGTCCCGTCAGTCCGGGCGAAAGGATCTCTCCCCTTAGCGCCAGACGCTCGCCGTGTGCCACATCCGTGCCGCGAAAGAGCACATTCTGTCCGGCCGGGGCGTTTTTGCGGCAAAGGACATAATCATCCTGCTCACGCGTATACTCAACGGCGACCACCGCATCGGCCCCTTCGGGAAGACGTGCGCCGGTCAGGACCTTCATGGCAAGCCCCGGCTTGATCGACCTGTCGCCTGCGTCTCCGGCAGGTGAGACCCCGGCCACTCTGAGCCTCACCGGCCGCGCCTCGGAAGCGTCTTCAATGTCCTTCGAGACAACCGCGTACCCATCCTTGAGGGATGAGGCGGCAGAAGGGGAATCAACCGTTGCAAAGAGATCCTCTGCAGCGACCCGATCGCAGACCTCTTCCACCGGCAGGGTCACCGGCGACAGCTGTTTCAGGGTGCCGAGGGTTCTGGTCAGGGCCTCTTCCAGCCCGATGTCATATTTTTCGCTGACGTGACGGTTGGCTGCCATGGTCTACATCCTTTAGAGGTTCGAGTCTCGTGAATACATGATGGCGCGGGCACCCCGGGCAAGGTCCCGATCCTTTACCCTTCCCAAAAGGGAAAAAATGGTTCATAAAAGGGAATCACTATAGGGAAAGCCGTCCCACAAATCAAGGACCGGTTTTGCCGGTATACGCCCTTGTGAATGCATATGGATACAACATCATACAAATGGAAGGCACTGATCACCGTTGCCATGGGGACCATGATGGCCACCATGGATGCGAGTATCGCCAATATTGCGCTCCCCGTGCTCACCGGGGTATTTCAGAAAGACCTCGACGTGGTCATGTGGGTCACCGTGGCCTATATCCTGGTCAGCAGCAGCCTCATGCTCATCGTGGGCAAGATCAGCGATCTGGTGGGGCGAAAGCGGATTTATGCGTCAGGGATGGCCATTTTCACCATGGGACTGGGGGCCTGTTCCATTGCCCGGAGCATCGAACACCTGATCCTTTTCAGGGCGTTTCAGGGAGTAGGCGCGGCCATGTCCATATCATGCGGCACCGCCATTGTCACGGAGGCCTTTCCGGTTAACGAAACCGGCAAGGGGCTCGGCCTCTTGAGCATGTCCGTGTCCATCGGTTTTATCCTGGGACCGATCCTCGGAGGGTTCCTTCTGGACCAGCTGGACTGGCGATCTCTTTTTTACATCCGGGTCCCGGCTGGAACGGCTGTCTTCGTGATGGCGATGATGCTGCTGAAGAAAGACAGTGTCCGTATCGGGAAGGTCAAATTGGATCTGGCCGGCACCATTGCCTCGTCCGCCGGGCTCTTCTGCCTGATCTTCGGAATCAGCCAGGTAAAGGAATACGGGCCGACCGGGCCCGTGGTCCTTCTCTTCATGGTCGCAGGTCTCCTCATCCTGACCGTCTTCATCTGGGTGGAACGTCGGGCAACCGACCCGATTGTGGATCTATCTCTGTTCAAAAACCGTATCTTCCTGTTTGCAACGGCAAGCCTTTTTCTCTTTTTTGTGGGGGCCCCCCCATACGTCCTGGTCATGCCCTTTTACCTGATGGAAGGGCTCGGATTCGATCCCATGCAAACAGGGTTTCTGCTAGCCGTGGTATCCATGGTCACCATCGTCAGCAGTCCCCTGAGCGGCGCCCTGTCAGACCGTATCGGAAGGGTGTGGCTCTCCGCCTTCGGGGCCGCTGCAATAACGGCCGCCTTTTCCCTCATGCTGGGATTTGACCTGCAGACAGGAGTTCCGACGATTATTCCGGTCCTGATTCTATTGGGGACCGGCGTGGGGAGCTTTCAACCTCCCAACAACAGCATTATTATGGGGGCGGTCGCCAGGGAACGGCTCGGGTCTGCGTCGGCCCTGATTGCGAGCCAGCGGCAGGTGGGAATCTCCCTGGGTATGGCCCTGGCCGGGGCGATTTTTTCTGAAAGACGGATGATCCATATGAGCAGGCTCAGCCAGGAAGGCGCCGCACAGGTGGACGCCGTCAGGCAATCCATCCCCCCTGCCTTCCATGACGTGCTCCTTCTGTCGGTCGTCCTCGGCTCGGGGGCTATGATCCTTGCCCTTCTTTCCATCAGAAGAAAAAAGGAGACCAAAAGGACGCCTGCCAGGTAACTCTTTGGCGTTTTGATCCTATCGATCGCAGGGGGCCCTGACGTATTTTCAGATGACGGAAGCGGTACCCTGCCGGAAATACCTGACGCCGGGGGAGACAGGTCAGAGGGCCCCTTCCAGGTCTTCGAAAACGTCTTCGATCCGGTAGAGTTCGCGGTCCAGTTCATTGAGGCGCCTGCCGAGCAGGTGCTCCCTCGCGACCGATTTCAATTCCATAATCTTTTTCGCATACGGCGAAACCGTATCCCTGAGATCCGAAGGTGTGTCCGGGCTCTCCGCAATGGCCTCCAGGGCATCGGCCATCTCATAAAAGGAGATGTCCTTTTGCAGGAGGTCCCTGTAAGACATGCGTCGCAGCAACTCCGCGATACTGGGAAACTGTTTTTCAAAACGCTTTTCATAAAAAGGAATGACGCGAACCTCGATCTGCATAAACTTGCTCATCTAAACAGGCCTCCCCTGGGATCACCGCCATGTTCATATCCTGCGCATCTCGTCCATCCTGGTCTCCAGCGGTTCCACCTCCTTTTCCCTGCCCAGTTCTCTGAGCCGTTCCCTGAGCTTATCGATCTCCTCCTGGAGTCTGGGAACCACGTCTTTCTGTACCTTTTCCCGAAATGCGGCCCCGGATCGCTTGATCTCGTCCAACAACTGATCCAGGTCTTTCTGAAGTCTCTTCAGATCTTCGTCTTCGGGGGCTTCCTTTAATTCATCCGAATACTTTTTAAACCGCTTCTTGAGGTCTGCCATGGTTCGGGACACATCGTCCTCCATCCTGTCGAGCAGGGCTGAAAGCCTCGTGACGCCCCTGACCACGGTCCCGTCTGCAAGGGGCCGTGCCTCACCGCTCTTCACCGTGATCATTTCAACAGCCTTCCGGCCGGGATGCGAGGGATCGTTGATAATGAAAAACCTTGATTTTCCGGTAACAGCGCCCTTGAAATCACCATGAATCTCCACGTCAACAAGATAGGTCCCCTGCTGTTCATATGAGACCTGCGTCACCCGGCCAATCTCATTTTCCTCAAACAGGATCCGTTCTTCTGCTTTTAAGCCGTTGATCTGATCGAAACGGACTTTCAGGTGGAGACCACCCGTGGAGCACCCCAAACTGACCCATGAAATTAGCATCACTATCCATATGCTTCCAAACATGCAAATACCCTCCTCAGGGCGGCCTGACAGCCGCAGCCAAGATGTCTCACGGAAAAACGCTAAGACATGGCCGTTTTCTACTGCTTATAGATTGTTGACAAACGGACTTCTCTTCGTGTTCTCAGCCACGGTTCAACGAAATCCTTCTGTGAGTTGTCCCGCGGGGCGGGATGACAAACAACGACTCCAACAGGGATTCGGCATAAAAACGCCTACACTGTATTATCACCGCTCTCTCTCAACTCCCGGAGTATCGCACGGATCTCCCCGAGGTATGCCTCAGGTGCGCTCACATAGCCCCACCCCTTCTGTGTCTGGAACAGCCCGTCAAATGCCGTATCGTAGTAGGATTGCATCCTGTGGGGAATCCGCCGTTCTCGGAGCACCGATTCCAGTAACTGGGCCTCAAACGGATTTTCCAGGGTGGCGCATTTTTCGTAGGGGTCCATCGCATTCACCATGTATCCATTCTCCAACAGTTTCGTCCGGCATGCAAACGCTTGCTTTCAGGGCAAAGTCAGCGTTAAAAGGCTTTTAAGCCGTTGTCCCCGCGGTATCAGGAAAAGCGTAATCAATTAGCCGTTTTCGTAACACTTCAGCCATCTGAAAACATGGCAGGAGGCCCATGGGCCGAACCTGCTGCAAACCATTTTAGCAAAAAGAGTTAGCCGTTTTCAAAAGATACCACAAACGATCCGGCATTGCCAGTATCGTGTGCCCTGGACACCGAAATGGCGCCGGGTCATGAGAGGGCAGGGGTCAGGGGTCAAATCCACGATTGACCTTTGTTGTGTATTCCGGCATAGTACCACCGTGTCGCGGCCTTTGGGAATCGATCGGCCGGATGCCCGGGATCATTGGGATCCAGGCTATGGATCCGGCCGCATGGAGACACGCTTTTCAAGCGCGTTTGAACTCGCGGGAGGGATTTCATATGGCGATGATGACGGCAGAACAATACGAGGAAAGCCTGAGACAGTTGAACCTGAAGGTCTACATGTTCGGGGAAAGGCTCGAAAACGTGGTGGACAATCCCATTATTCGGCCCTCCATGAACGCGGTGGCAAAGACCTACGAACTGGCCCATGCGCCGGAACACGAAGACCTGATGACGGCCGTGTCCCACATCACCGGAAAGAAGATCAACCGGTTCACCCATATTCACCAGGATGTCGGCGACCTGGTCAAGAAAAGCAAGATGGGGAGGCTTCTCGGGCGTGAGACAGGATGCTGCTTTCAACGATGCGTGGGCATGGATGCCCTGAATGCCCTTTCCATCGTTACCTACAATATCGACCGGAAACACGGAACGGGATACTATCCGCGTTTTCTCAAATACCTGGCGTACGTTCAGGAGAATGACCTGACGGTGGACGGGGCCATGACGGATCCCAAGGGCCATCGGGGGCTGCCGCCCCACCAGCAGCCGGACCCGGACGCGTTTCTGCGTGTGATCGAGGAACGGGAGGACGGCATTGTGGTCCGGGGGGCCAAGGCCCATCAGACAGGCGCGGTCAATTCCCACGAGGTCGTGGTCATGCCGACCCTGTCCATGCAAAAGGAAGACGCGGATTACGCCGTATCCTTTGCCCTGCCCAGCGACACGGAAGGTATTGCCTATATCATGGGCCGTCAGTCCTGCGACACCCGGAAGCTGGAGGGGGGCGCCATGGACCAGGGGAATGTGCTTTTCGGCGGACACGAGGCCCTGGTGATTTTCGACGACGTCTTTGTTCCCTGGGATCGGGTCTTTATGTACAGGGAATATGATTTTACCGGTCAGCTGGTCGAGGTATTTGCCGCCTATCACCGGCAGAGTTATGCCTGCAAGGTGGGCGTGGGCGATGTCCTGGTGGGGGCGGCCCAGACAGCAGCTGAATACAACGGCGCCGAGAAGGCTTCCCATGTGCGCGACAAGATCGTGGAGATGAATCACCTCAACGAGACCCTTTACTGCGGATGCATCGCGTGCGCTTCCGAGGGCCACCGTGAACCAAGCGGCACCTATTGCGTCAACATCCTTCTGGCCAATGTGCACAAGCATAATGTCACCCGTTTTCCCTATGAAATCGCGCGGCTGGCCCAGGATATCGCCGGCGGGCTGATGGTCACTTTGCCTTCGGAAAAGGACCTGAACTCCCCGGGTACGGGGAAATGGATCCGAAAGTACTTCAAGGCCAATCCCGATATTCCCGCCGAGAACCGGATGCGCATCCTGCGGCTGATTGAGAACCTGACCCTGGGCACGGCCGCTGTAGGCTACCTGACGGAATCCATGCACGGCGCCGGATCGCCCCAGGCCCAGCGGATCATGATCTCCCGGAGGGTGAACCTGGTGGAAAAACAGAAGGCGGCCAAAAAGCTCTGCGGCATTGAGGAATAGCGGGTGAGACCGCGCGTGCGGATCAAGTACTGCGGGGGCTACTCATTTGGTTGCGGCCGATAGGCCGACGTAGCTGACGGTTTCCGGGGTTAATGAATCCGGATCTTGCGCGGGATTTTGTACGGGGAGATATGGCGCCGACACCAGTCAAAGAAGGCCCTCTCGGTCATTATCCGACCCGGCTTCAAGAAGATTTCTCCTGCCACCATGTCACCGTAGCGCCGGTGCCATTCTCCCCGGATACGGGCGGAGGCGATATCCGGATGACTGCCGAGCAGCCTTTCAATCTCTCTGGGATAGGCCTTCAGGCCAAAGACATTGATCATCTCCTTTTTCAACCCGGTCAATGTCAGGTAGTCCTCGTTATCGAGACGTCCCATGTCTCCGGTTTTGAACCAGCCGTCCATAAAGGCTTTCCGGGTCTGCTCGGGTCTGTTCAGATATCCGGAAAAGAGGTTCGACCCTCTCACCAGGACCTCTCCCTCCTCTCCAGGGGGAACCTCTCTGCCCCGGTCGTCAACGATCTTGACCTCACAGCAGGAAAGAGGCGGCCCTACGGTTCCGAATTTGGGCGGCCTGTCCAGGCCGTTCCAGGTCACCACCGGAGAGGTCTCTGTCAGACCGTAGCCCTCGGTGATGATCAATCCAAGCCTCTCTTTGTAGATATTCAGGAGCCGCATTGAGATCCTGATGCCGCCGCTCGTCAGGTTTCGCAGTCTGTTGCTGAACTCGCGTCTGTCAGTCAAGGGTTTCAACAGGGCGTGAAAAATGGCGGGTACCGAGATCATCTGTGTAGGTCTGTAGTGTTCCATAAGACCCACAACGGTCCTGCCCATCATGGATGTGCCCAGCAGAAGACAGGTGACGCCGCCTGCCAGGGGGACCAGGAAGCCGTTGGTAAATCCATAGGTATGAAACAGGGGGAGCAGGGAAAACAGGATTTCTGAATCAGCGTCATCTTCCCTGAACGATTGTCGTGCAAAGGCAATACTGTCGGAAAAGAGAGAGCCGTGGGTCAACTGGGCGCCCAGGGGATACCCGTCCATGGCTGCGGTAAAGACGACCATAGCGGTATCATCGGCTTCCATTTCCTCGCAGGAGGTCAGGCGCTCGGAAAGGCACAGTTCTTCTATGAACGGGGTGGACGGCAGCTTTTCATCCAGGATGATAATGGGAGGAGGTTCCGGGCCCGCAGCAAGTTCACGGGCCTTCAGCGTGGTTGGAAGGGAGACGGCATTGCAGATGATGATCCGGGGCCGAGTTTCCGAAAGGATGTGGGCCAGCTCATAAGGCCCCATGCGCGGGTTCACCGGCACGAGGATTGCGCCCAGCCGGAAGACGGCCATGGACACGGTGGCATAGCCCAGCGATTCCAGGGAAGAGAGGAGCACCCGATCATTGCGCGCTACCCCGAATCCTCTCAGTCCATGGGCCAGTCGGCAGACCCGGTCATGATATTCTCCAAATGTGAACATCCGGGAAGGCGTGCCGATCCCGTTTTTCTCGGGGTTCCGCTCCTTGCAGTCATCCAGCAGCCTGCTGAGATTTCCCGGGAACGGCTGGGCGGGTTTTTTTGAATATTCCTTCAGCATATCGCGAAGAAGGTAACTCTTGAACCTTTTGATCCTCTCGATCGCAGCCCCTTCGGCCCATGGGCCTCTTGCCGTATTTTCAGATGCCGAAAGCGTTACCGAGGTATTAGTCTAAACCCAGGCAAACTGCAAGCGTCGACCGATGCCGACCGGGGGGAAGCGCTTGTCTTTCAGGATCGGAGATGGTAGTATCCCATCCATGACGCTGTCGACCCTGACACCATCCGTGCCGATCCCTGCCTCTACCGTCATCCTGGTCCGTGATCAGGGAGGACATCTGCAGGTCTATCTCCTCAAACGGAGCAGCCGCAGCGATTTTATGCCGGGAAACTACGTGTTTCCCGGAGGAACCGTGGCTCCCGATGACACGGACGCTGATTTCTGGAAGGCGTACGTGGACATGGATCCCGGCCAGGTGGCGTCCCGCTTTACGCAGGATGGCGGAGGCCTGGCCCTGGAAGACGCCATGGCCCATGGCATTGCGGCGATTCGAGAGACCTTTGAAGAGGCATCTCTTCTCCTGGGCCGCCGCAATGCTGGAACGGGCAGGGACATGGCGGTTCTGCGGCAACAGCACGCGCTTGGGGCCCTCCCTGGAACCTGGCTGAAGGAACTGGTCCTTTCCGGGGGGTGGATCCTGACATTGTCAGCGCTGGCCTGCTGGTCCCACTGGATAACGCCAAGGGCCAGGTCGCGGCGGTACGACACCCGCTTCTTTATGGCCTGTATGCCCGGGGAACAGGCGTGCCGGCCGGATAACCGGGAAACCACGCACGGGATCTGGGTAAGCCCTGAATCGGCCCTTTCGGGCAACCAGCGCGGAACGCTCCCCTTGAGCCCCCCGGCCCTGACAACCCTGCATGAACTCCTTCCATATGCAGGCGCCAGTGCCCTGGAAAAGGAGATGAGAACCCGGCCGTGGGGGCAGGCGAGGGTCCCCCGGCTTATTCCGTCGGCAGATGGCGCCGTCCTGCTGCTTCCATGGGACCCCGACTACCGCAGTCAGGAAGTCAGGCCGAAGGTCGAGAGCCTGGAGAGGAACCGGGTCTCCGTCGGCCAGCCCTTTTCCAGGCTCTGGTACAACAAAAGGGTCTGGCTGCCTCTTACCCCTTGATGATCCTCGGGATCATCATGTGATGGTGCGGGCAGATGGATGCCGGGTTCTGGTACGCGCACCCTGCAAATGCCTCAAGATACGCTCTTATCTGGGAAAATGAGACGATTTCGTCCACATACCCCCTCCTGGCGCAGTATATGGGACGCGAATTGTGGTGGTATTCCTGCGCCAGTGCGTTCATCTTCTCAATGACCGGCCCTAACGGCCTTCCCGCATCTTTTTCCTTGACGAGCCTTCTGGCAAAGGAGGCCGCCGCCGCTGTTTCGCCGTGCATGACGTAGATCTCCGTGGTCGGGGTTCCCAGGGTGAAGGCGTTGTGGTTGTTGGCTGTGGGACCTCCCATGATATAATGGGCGGCCGCGGTTCCCTTCCTCAGGACAATGCATATCTGAGGCACGTCGGTCTGCTCGATGGAATAGATGAGAGACTGGCCCAGCCCCAGCAATTCCGCCTTTTCCGCAATGTCTCCCACATCGATGCCGGAGGTATCCTGAAACCAGACGATCGGCACCCGGTCCCGTCCGCAGAGCGTCACAAATTCGTTCATCTTGATCAGGCCCTGGCGGTAGAGCTTTCCCCCAACGCCCGGGTATGGGGCGTATTCAGGATACTTGGGCCCGAGGAAGCCCTGACGGTTGCCGATAAAGCCCAAAAGGAACCCGTCGATCCTGGCCAGCCCGGTATAGACTTCGGGACCGTAATCCGGTCTGAATTCCATATGCTCGCTGTTGTCAAAGAGCCGGGCGAGCATCTCATCGAAGTTGTAGCTCCGCTTCTGATTGAAGGCGACGATATGGTTGATGTCCTCCCCGGGAAACCTCGGCGCCTTGGGTTCAGCCACCCGGAAAAAGTTGGGATGGTAGGCCGGGACCATGTCCATATACTTTTTCAGGGCATCCAGGACGCCCTGTTCCGTGTCGTAGACCTCTTTGAAAAAGCCGGTTTCATTGTAGTGGATGGGAACACTGCCGGGCGGCACCTGTTTAAAATGGCGTGTCGCCTCGATCAACTGCTCGGCCCCCTCTTCGTCAAAAAATCCCTTGGGGCTCATGCCGCTCACGATCCCTCCTCCGCCGACCGCGATATTGGCATCCTTGTGCGCCAGCAGGATGGTGGGACTGATCCCCTGATACCCGCCGCCTGCCGGGTTGGTCCCATAAATGCCGGCCAATACCGGCACGCCCAGTTTTTCCAGTTCAGCGTGGCGGAAGAAGGTGGTGCCGTTTCCCCGTCGGTTGGCGTACACTTCCTGCTGTTCCGGCAGCTTCACGCCGCTGCAGTTAACGATCCACACCAGGGGGACGTGCAGCCGCCTGGCCATGTCCGTGACCCGCAGCTGATTGTCCGCCTGCCCGCTGATCCAGGCCCCGGCCATGACCTTGTTGTCGAACCCGATGACCACAGCCCATTTGCCGTTGATCCTGGCCAGTCCGTCAATAACGCCGGTGGTGCCCTCCTCGTTGAACTGCGGGTCGTACAAGGTGTGGAGCGGGCGCCAGGACCCGGGATCGATGAGATAGTCGATCCTTTCCCACACGGTCAACTGGCCTCTCTTTTTGATGATCTCGGCCGGGATGCCGGCATTTTTCACCGCTGTGACCGCCTGGGCCACCTCTTCTTCCACTTTTTTGATTTCCAGAACGTTCTCCCCGGAATCCTCCTTCTGTTTATCCGTCAGGGGTTTTCCAAAAGGGGTCATCTTTTCAAAATAGGGTCTCATTTATTCCTCCGTTCCCCGAATAAACCGGAGAAGTGACTAAAGTGGACTAATGCCATCGCAAGTGACGAAGGCGGCCTCTTGGCAGCGACGAAGAATTCTCGCACAACGCCAACCCGGTGAAACAAAGGCAAGAACGGTTTCACCTTGATGCAATAAGAACCTGACCCGCAGGGCAGGCTGAGGCACAGGGTTTTTGATTTAGAGGGTATTAACGAATAATGAACAGCCAAGACCTCTTCGCGTCCTTCGGTGTTGGCGGTTCAACAGAATTGCCTGATTCCCCCTCTGCTACCGGTTCGCCTTTCGAATCCCCAACTGATCCAGGGCGATTATCCATTTACAGATGTTGGCGGAACCTTCGACCATATAGTAAGGCGGCGCATCCCGATAGAATCTGGCTACGGGGTATTCGGTGGAATAACCGTAAGCGCCCATGATGCGCATGGCCATTCGCGTGGCCTTTTCCGCAATCTCGCCTGCCAGGTACTTGGCATGGGCCACTTCCAGGGTATTGCCCAGCTGCCCCTGATCCTTCTGCCACGCCGCCCTGTAGACCACGAGTCGCGCCGCTTCGATTTCGGCGGCCACCTGGGCGATCATGTCCTGGTTCATCTGGAACTGGCCGATGGATTGACCGAACTGTGTCCGCTCCTGGCAGTAGGCCGTTACCGTATCGAGGCAGGCCTGGGCAAGACCGACACCCCCGGCCGCGGCTGAAAGTCTTGTCTGATTCAGGGAGCCGAAGACGATTTTGGCCCCGTCCCCGGGCTTTCCCAGGATATTCTCTTTGGGGACTTTTGTATCTTCAAGGTAGATCTCGCCGGTGGGCGTGGATCGGGTGCCCAGTTTGTCCAGATCCGTGGTTGTCACTCCGTTGAAATTCTTGGTCTCAACCACAAAGGCGGAAAGCCCTTTTCCCCTGGCCTCCCGGTCCGTATAGGCATAGTAGATAATGACATCTGCGGCGGAGGCATTGGATATCCAGGTCTTGGAACCGTTTAAAAGCCAGTGGTCGCCCTTGTCCTGGGCCGTGGACTTGAGGGCCATGACATCGGAACCGGCATTCGGCTCGGTAATGCCAAACCCGCCCACGTACTCAGCGCTCACCAGCTTGCGAACATACTTCTCTTTCAGCGCGTCCGTTCCATATCTGAAGATGGTAAAGGCGCAGCCCAGGGCCTGCATATTGATCTGGACCCTGACGGAACTGGACGCCTTGGCCAATTCTTCGGTAAGAATCATGGCGGCCAGCCAGCCCATCTCATTCCCGCCGTATGCCTCGGGGATGACCGTGCCGAAAAACCCCAGCTCCCCCATTGGCTTAATCACCTCTTCGTAAGGATAATAGTGGGTCTCGTCCCATTCATCCGCATATGGCGCGATCTTTTCAGCGGCAAAATCACGCGCCATGTCGCGCAGCATCTGCAGTTCTTCGCTTAACCCGAATTCCATGTGTTTACCTCCTTCTATTTATGAAAACGATATTCATCTCAATAGGATAACAGATGAAACCCTAAAGTTTTAATGTATATCGCATGAAGGCGGAATTGGCAACAGTTTTATTTACATTGTAGCTACATTTCAGCTTTTCATCTGACTAACCCAAAGATATCACAGAAAAAGCAACACGCGTGACATCTCTTCAGGAGCACACCGGGTCTCAACGGCTTTGTGTGAGGATTATCGGGTTCCGGGTTTTGGGGTCGAAAGGGGCGCCGGTGAGAGGATGGCGGGTTGAGCAGGTGGGAGGTCACTGCCGAGAATATCCTTTTTTTGATTTTACTGATTGACATTTATTTTTGAACAGCTTAAAAAGATAGGGTTGGATCGTATCTATGCATTCGAAGACAAGCGAGGAGGTTAATGAATGGAGCCGCTAACCATCAATCGTAAAGAGAGCAAGCTGCGGGTTGCCCCGGAATGGGCGGATGTCTGTTTCACGTGCGGCACCTGTGCGGGGGGCTGTCCGGTCACGGGCGTTGACGGCCTGGACCCGAGAAAGGCCGTGCGCATGGCAGCGCTGGGGCTGGACCAGGAGTTGATCGATTCACGTTTTCCGTGGGTGTGTACCCTGTGCGGGCGTTGTGAGTACGCCTGCCCCCAGGGCGTGGAGATCCTCAAGATGCTGCGCCGGGCCAGGACCCTCAGGGAGCGGGACAAGGTCCCCGGACCGATCCACAAGGGCGTGGTCATGTGCCTGGAAAGGGGCAACAACCTCGGGATTCCAAAAGATGATTTCCTCTTTCTTCTGGCCGACCTTTCCAAGGAGATGGATGAGGACGAAGGATTGACCGGTTTCTATGCCCCGGTGGATAAAAAGGGCGCCAATATCCTGGTGACCGTCAATTCCAAGGAGCCTTTTGGCGAACCGGATGATATGAAGTTCTGGTGGCGGATCTTTTACGCGGCCAGGGAGGACTGGACCACCACATCGACGGAGTGGGAAGGGGTCAACTGGGGTCTTTTTTCAGGCGACGACAATGCCATGAAAGAGATTACCGGCCGGATCGTCAAGCATATGGAGGAACTGGAGTGCAAGCGGCTGCTCCTACCCGAGTGAGGCCACGCCTACTATGCGACTAGGCTTAGTCTGCAAACATGGTTTCCGGAATCCTTTGAAAAGTGGGATATTATCTCTGTTCACGATCTGTTGAAGGAGTATATCGAAACGGGAAGGATCAAGCTCGATAAATCGATTCATGAGGAACTGACCACGGTACACGATCCCTGCAACTACGGTAGAAAAAGTATGAAAGCCTTTGGCCGTGCATATTTTGAAGAGCCGAGATGGATCACCCAGCAGTGCTGCGAGAATTATGTGGAGATGCACCCCAACCGGATGAACAACTTCTGCTGCGGGGCCGGCGGCGGGGCCTGGGCCATGCCCTATGATGCGGAACGGATCTACTACGGCCGCGTAAAGGCCAAGCAGATCATGGATACCGGCGCCAAGATGGTGATTGCGCCGTGTCACAACTGCCGCGACCAGATCATGAAAGGCCTTACCAAAGAATTCAAGCTCGATATCGAGACAAAATATATCTGGGAGCTGGTAGCCGATTCCCTGATCATCGAGCCGTGGACCGAGGAAGAGATAAAGAAGGCCAACGAGTTGAGAGACGCCCAGTACGAAAGGGACGAGATCGACCTGGACCAGGAGTTTTAGGCCGTATTCCTGACGGATTCTGCTGTGAAAATAAAAAGCTCCCTGTTGAAACAGGGGGCTTTTTTTATCTGACCTGGCTTTGCTGACAGATCAAGGGGTCGACCTGGGGAGCGCTGAACGGCAAGAATTGCGTTCTTCAATCCTCACAGCAATCTTCATACTCCAAACTTTAGGCACGTTAGCTCGCTTTAGGCGCTTCGCTCAGGTCCCCATCTCCCATGACGACAGGTATCGTTCCTGTTCTTCTGTGAGGGTATCGATTTCGATCCCCATGGATATAAGCTTGAGCCGTGCAATCTCTTCATCGATCTCAGCGGGGACCGGATAGACCTTTTTCTGAAGCACAGCATGTTCTCTGGCCATATATTCTGCGGAAAGGGCCTGGTTTGCAAAGCTCATGTCCATGACGCTGGAGGGGTGTCCTTCCGCAGCGGCCAGGTTGACAAGCCTCCCCTGTCCCAGCAGGTAGACGCGCCGGCCGTTCTCGAGGGTGAATTCCTCCACAAAGTCCCTGACGGGACGCCTGCCCTGTGAAGAATCTGCAAGTCCCTTGAGATCCAGTTCCACATCAAAGTGGCCCGAGTTGGAGACCATGGCGCCGTCCTTCATGGTCAGGAAATGCTCGGCCCGGATGACATTCACGTCCCCTGTCAGGGTACAGAAAAAATCTCCCAGGGAGGCTGCCTGGGCAATAGGCATGACCTGAAATCCGTCCATGACCGCTTCCAGGGCCCGCAGCGGGTTCACTTCACACACGATCACATGGGCGCCGTGACCCTTGGCCCGGGTTGCCACGCCCCTCCCGCACCATCCGTACCCGCTCACCACAAAGACACCGCCTGCGACGAGACGATTGGTGGCCCTGATAATCCCGTCAATGGTGCTCTGGCCGGTCCCGTATCGGTTGTCAAAGAGATGTTTGGTATTGGCGTCGTTGACGGAAATGATAGGAAACTGGAGGACCCCGTCTTTTTCCATGCTCCTGAGCCGGATAACGCCGGTGGTTGTCTCCTCTGTCCCGCCCAGCACGTTCGCGAGGAATCGTTCCCGTTCCGTTTCAGACAGACCCTTTCCCCAGGCGCTGACAGAAGGCTCCAGATTGTCCCATTTTTTGAGGGCGATAAAGTGGAGCGAACTGACCAGGTCCGCGCCGTCATCCATTGTCAGATGGGGCTCGTGTTTGAGCGCTGAAAGGATATGACTGTAATAGGTCGCATGGTCCTCTCCCTTGATGGCAAACACAGGGACCTCGTGGTCGGCCACCAGGGAGGCGGCCACATCGTCCTGGGTCGAAAGGGGATTGGACGCGCAGACCACGACCTCCGCCCCCCCGGCCTTCAATGTCCTGACAAGCGCGGCCGTTTCCGTTGTCACGTGAAGGCAGGCGGAGACGCGGATACCCTCGAGGGGTTTTTCCGTTACAAAACGTTCTCGAATGCTTTTAAGGACGGCCATGCTCATCCCGGCCCATTCGATTCTCAGGCGGCCCTTTGGGGCCAGATGAATGTCCTTGATATCATAATCCATCTCTTTGACCTCACTTAAGTTGTTGATTTAGTTAAAGAATTTATTGAGTGAACCCGGTTTTTGGCGAATGCCCGAACAGCCGTGTTCGGTAAGGCATTCCATTTCACTCTCGTGCCCGACTCTTGTAACTCTTTGGCTTTTTGATAAAATGGTCGCAACAGAATCGGCCCATGGGGCGCCTCCCATGTTTTCAGATGGCTAAAGTGCTACCGATTCCTCTATTTCACCGCCTTCTTGAGGGCTTCGACGGCATCACACTTTTCCCACGTGAACTCGGGTTTCTCTCGACCGAAGTGACCGTAGTTGCAGGTCCTGGCATAAATCGGTCTGAGAAGATCGAGACGTTCAATAATGGCCGCAGGCCGCAGATCGAATTCCTTTTTGACGATCTCCGTCAATTCCCTGCTGGGGAGGACTCCGGTGCTGTAGGCGCCGACCATCACCGAAACGGGCTGGGCCCGTCCGATCGTATAGGCGACCTGGATTTCGCACCTCTCAGCTAATCCGGCCGCCACAATGTTCTTGGCGATATACCTGCACATATAGGAGGCGCTCCTGTCCACCTTGGAGGGATCCTTACCCGAAAAAGCACCGCCGCCGTGGTAGCCGAAACCGCCGTAGGTATCCATAATGATCTTCCGGCCGGTGAGACCGCAATCGCCCAGAGGACCGCCCACCACAAACCTCCCGGTGGTGTTGATAAAATACTCTGTTTCCTTATTCAGCATCTCATTGGGGATTACCTCTAAAATGACCTTTTCGATGATGGCCTCGCGCAGCGTTTCGTAGTCGACGTCCGGGTTATGCTGGGCCGCAATAACCACTGAGTGGATCCTGGAAGGCCTCCCATCTTCATATTGAACAGTGACCTGGGATTTCCCGTCCGGTCTGAGCCAGGGAAGCTGCCCGGATTTTCGCACATGGGCCAGCCGCTTGGTGAGGCCGTGGGCGAGGTAAATCGGCATCGGCATGAACGTTTTGGTTTCATTGCAGGCATACCCGAACATGAGACCCTGATCTCCAGCCCCCTGCTCCTTGAAAAGGCCTGTCCCATTAACGCCCATGGCAATATCCGGAGACTGTTTGTCAATGGTGGACAGCACCGCGCACGTCTCCCAGTCAAATCCCATGGAGGAATTCCTGTAACCGATTTCTTTGATGGTCGTTCTCACAACCTCCGGCATATCCACGTAGGCGGATGTGGTGATCTCGCCTGAGATCATGGCCATGCCGGTGGTCACCAGGGTTTCACAGGCCACCCTTGCCTTGAGGTCCTGTTCGAAGATGGCGTCCAGAATGCGGTCTGATATCTGGTCGGCGATCTTATCGGGATGACCTTCGGTGACCGACTCGGAGGTGAATAGAAAATTCGATGGTTTCATTAAAATCTCCTTTCATATCATACAGGTATCGTAACTTCCCGGCTTCTTGAAAAAATGCATTCTACCAGGTTCGGCTCATGGGGAGCGCTAAGGATCCTCAGGGATGCAGCATATCGGTTTCAAGCCTTTCTGAGCAGGCAGTTGTCGATGAGCCGGGTTTTTCCCACCCGAACCGCCAGGGCAAACAGGGTTTCCCCTTCAAGGAGGTCCACAGGCTCCAGGGTGACCGGGTCGCAGAGGGAGACATAGTCGATTTCAGTGAGCGGGTGACTCAGGACAAGCGATCTGACGGCATCTGTAATGACCTCTGCCTGAATCTCGCCGGCATGGAACAGGTCCCCGGCCAGATCGATCGATTTTTTCAGGCAGCGTGCGGACAGCCTCTCCTGGGGACTCAGATAACTGTTCCTTGAACTCATGGCCAGACCGTCCGGTTCCCTCACAGTGGGAACGCCCAGGATCCGGATGTCCATATTGAGATCCATGACCATGCGGCTGATAACCGCCAGTTGCTGGTAGTCTTTCTGTCCAAAGACCGCCACATGCGGTTTTATGATGTTAAAGAGCTTCGCAACGACTGTGGCAACCCCATCAAAATGCCCGGGTCTCGACAGACCGCAGAGGTGCTGGGGGAGGCTTTCCACCACCACCCGGGTTTGGAAATGATTGGAGTACATTTCCGCGGCCGGCGGCATAAAGACGATATCCACCCCCACACCGCGGGCCTTCCGGATGTCGCCATCCGTATCCCTTGGATAGCGGTCGAGGTCCTCCCCCGGTCCGAACTGCGTCGGATTGACAAAAATGCTGACAATGAGCTGATCCGTGTGTTGTTTCCCTATTCGCATCAATTCGAGGTGCCCCTCATGAAGAAATCCCATGGTGGGCACCAGGGCGATCGTGCGTCCGCCCGCACGCAGCGCATCGGATCTCTCCTGCATTTCGTGAACCGCTGCAATCAGTTCCATGGGAGACTCTCGCAAAGGCATTCTATAGCCGCTTCCTGCGGCAAAATTTATCTTTATATCAAGCCGTTTTTTACTTGTCAACGCCAAGCGTCGATGCAAGCGTCAAAAACTCATCCATGGTAAGTGTTTCAGCCCGTCTGGCAGGGTCAATACCGCACGCCTTTATCCCTTTCAACAGGAGGGCGGGTGTAACGTCGGGCAGGGTCCCCTTAAGGGAGTTCAGAAGCGTCTTTCTCCTGTAGGCGAACGCCCCTTTTACCACCTTTCTGAACGCGTCTTCGCCCACGCCATGGCTGGGATATGGACGCTCAAAATCAAGTTCAACGACCATTGAATCGACCTTTGGAACGGGATAGAAGGCGCTTCCGGGCACCTTCAGCAGGCAGGTCGGCCGGGCATGGTATCTAATCAGGAGGGTCAATGCCCCATAGCCCTTGCTGCATGGCAATGCGGTCAACCTTTCGGCGACCTCCAGTTGAAACATGAGAACGGCCCGCGTCAGTCGCCGGCGGACCTTTATCAGTTTTTTCAGCACAGGAGACGATATGTTGTAGGGAAGATTGCCGATGACCTGGATCTTCCCTGAACGAGGAAACGGGAGCGTCTCGATATCAAATGAAAGGATGTCGTGGCACACAAGGGTGACATTGGAAATGCCTTCAGCAGAGAGCCTGTTTTGGAGAAAATCCACCAGGCGGGCATCCTTCTCCACGGCCACGATTCGCGACACGGTTCTGGAAAGGGGAAAGGTGAGGGCCCCCTGTCCGGGTCCGATTTCCAGGAGCACGTCGGAAGGCTGAAAGCCTCCTGAGCGAATGATGTTGTGGGGCACGGCTGCATCCGCAAGGAAATGCTGGCCCAGTCGTTTCCTGGGATAAAATGGCGGTCTCGAACTCACTGCTCTGTGATGTGCCAATGCCTGTGCCCCCTCCTCGATTCGCGCCAGGACCTGATACGCCTGAAAACATGGAGGAAAATAAAATACGAGGGGATAGCGGAGACGGTTCCCATAATCAGACCGCCCAGGAGAAACGAGGCAGCCATGAGACCCCCGGCCGCAAGGATCTTCTCGGCGATCACCATGCCGTCCTCGCCCAGGCGGACGGACATCATGATGGACGAAAACATGGCGCTCTGCTGCCCTGAAACGCCCAATACAGACGCCCCCAGCTTGTGGCTGTAATAGTATAGAAAATACCAGTTCAACGGGTTGCTGACCCAGGTGCCGAGGGCAGCTGTAATCTTGCTGCCTTTGAAAACAAGGGCCAGCGCAAGTGCAAGGGCCATCTGAAAGGGCATGATCGGCATCATGCCGGTAAAGATGCCAAAGCTCATCCCGAGTGCCAGTTCATGGGGTTTCCCCCTGAGGCGGATGAACCTGAGATAATAATATCTGATCAGCCTCTTGAGTTCCAAGGCAGCAATTCATTCCTTACCCGGGCAAAGGGGGTTAGAGGTTGAAGGGTTAAAGGGTTCAGAGGTTCAGAGGTTCAGGGTTCAGAGGTTCAGGGGTTCAAAGGTTAAAGGGTTCAGAGGTTCAGGGGTTCAGAGGTTAAAGGGTTCAGAGGTTCAGAGGTTCGGGGCCCAGGGCGCGATCCTCGGAACGAAGGCAGTCTATCGGATACCTGGATCGTACATCTGCAGACATGTCGGCGGTCTTCCCTTGCAGCAGACGGTGATAGCCGGCAACGGCAATCATGGCCCCGTTGTCCGTGCAATAGGCGGGACTTGGAAAATAGACCTGCACCCCCTCATCGCCGGCAGCGGATGACAATCTCTCCCTGAGCCTTTTGTTGCATGCGACGCCCCCTGCCATGACAACCGATGGCGCACCGGTCCTCTTTCTCGCTGTCATGACCTTGTGAACCAGCACATCGACAACCGACTCCTGGAAAGAGGCCGCAATGTCCGCAAGGGTCACTTCCTGTTGATGCCTTTCCCGATTGTAACGCCACTTTTTCATGTACAGGGCGACTGCGGTTTTGAGGCCGCTGAAGCTGAAGTCGAGGGAGTCCTTGTCCATATATGCCCTCGGAAAAGGGATTCTTTCACCGAAGCCGTTTGCGGCCGTTTTTTCGATGGCAACGCCTCCGGGGTAGCCGAGACCGGAGATCTTTGCCACTTTGTCGAACGCCTCGCCCGCAGCATCGTCCAGGGTTTGGCCCATCAGCACATACCTGCCGTACCCCTGCACATGGTATATGCTGGTGTGCCCGCCTGAGACCGTCAGGGCTATAAAGGGGAACGGGGGAGGGTCTTCTTCCAGAAAGATGGAGAGGATGTGCCCTTCCAGATGGTTTACTGCGGTCAGGGGGATGTTCGAGACATATGCCAGGCCCTTGGCGTAATACAGGCCGACAAGAAGTGCGCCTACGAGACCCGGTCCCACCGTGACGGCGATGCCGTCCAGATCTTTCAATTGAATGCCGGCCCTTGACAGAGACGCCTCAACGACAGGCACAATGTTCCGGATATGCTCCCTGGAGGCCAGCTCCGGGACAACGCCCCCGTGAGGGTGGTGGACCTCTACCTGGGAATGGACCACACTGGACAGGACCGACCTTCCATCAACGACCACGCCGGCAGATGTGTCGTCACAGGACGTATCAATACCCAAGATGATCATGGATAAAAGCAGGAAAAACATCGAACGCCCAACGTCGAACGTCGAACGCCGAATGAAAAACAAATATCGCCTGTGGTCGCTTTGGTCATTTGGGCCCCTTCAGTCGCTTTTCCGCTGATACACCCTGAGATGAGAACGGACCGAACTCTCCGAACCCTGAACCCTTGAACCCCTGAACCGGTTATCACGGTTTTCCCCTGTCCGCATCCAGGCCAAAGGCCCTGTGGAGGACGCGCACGGCAAGCTCCGTATACTTTTCTTCTATCACGCAGGATATCTTTATCTCAGAGGTGCTGATCATCATGATATTGATATTCTCCCGGCCCAGGGCCGCAAACATCTTTTTCGCGACCCCGGCGTGGGTTCGCATCCCCACACCGATAATGGAGACCTTGGCGATATCCTCATCGCCTAAGACCCGTTCCGCGCCGATTTCGGCGGCCACATCGCTGACCAGCTTCATGGTCTTGTAGAAGTCAGGCTTGGGAACGGTGAATGTCAGATCGGTCAGTCCGTCCTGGCTCGTATTCTGCACGATCATATCCACGACGATGCCGGCCTTGAAAACAGGCTCGAATATTCTGGAGGCAATCCCCGGGTGATCCGGAACGCTGCGGATGGTCACCCTTGCCTCGTTTTTGTTATACGCAACACCCGATACCGCGACTTTTTCCATATCCTTTGTCTCAGCAACCACCATGGTACCCCTTTCGTTGGTAAACGTTGATCTCACATGAATCGGTACGTCGAATTTCTTGGCGAATTCAACCGCTCGGATTTCCAGGACCTTGGCGCCCAGACTGGCCATTTCCAACATCTCATCATAAGCGATGAAATCCATTTTTCTGGCCTTTGGGCAGATATTGGGATCCGTAGAATAGACGCCGTCCACGTCTGTATAGATCTCACACACATCGGCCTTGAGGGCTGCGGCCAGGGCGACGGCCGTGGTATCCGAACCGCCCCTTCCCAGAGTGGTGATGTCCCCGTAATCATCGATCCCCTGAAAGCCTGCGACGGTGACAATCCTGCCATGTTCCAGATTACTGATAATTCGCTCTGTTTCGATGTCGTGAATCCGTGCCTTGCCAAACAGGTCATCGGTGTGGATGCCCACCTGGAAACCGAGGAAAGAGCGGGCATCGTGCCCCATTGCTTTGACAGCCAGGGCAAAAAGGGCCACGCTCACCTGCTCCCCGGTGGACATGAGGACATCCAGTTCCCTGGGATCAGGATCATCGGTCAATTCACGGGCCAGTCTGATGAGCCCGTCGGTCTGGCCGGCCATAGCCGAAAGGACCACGACCATCCGGTTGCCTTCCCCGGCGGTCCTGATCACCTTCTCGGCAACCGCCCGGATTTTTTCAATGCTTCCCACCGAGGTGCCGCCATACTTCTGAACAATGAGTGCCATAACCCTCCTATCTTACCTCCTTTTTGACCTCTCTCAGGATTCTCGCCGCTTCCGGATACCGCCCTGAGAGGATAATCTCCCGGGAGTGCTCATCCAGAATTTTAATCCGGACCTTCAGATGTTTTTCCGGCAGGATCTCGGGCCAGCGATCGGCCCATTCCATCACCACAACGCCGTTTCCCTGTAGATATTCCTCAAGACCGGCATCCAGGAAATCAGAGACTGTTTCAAGCCGGTACACGTCGATATGAAACAGCATGCACCGGCCCTCATACGCGTTCATGAGGGCAAAGGAGGGGCTGGTGATGACGATATCCGGCGGAACCCCCAGGCCTAAGGCCAGACCCTTGGCCAGGCATGTCTTCCCGCTCCCCAGATCCCCGGCCAGGGCGAGGATATCTCCTTCACGGAGGCATGCCCCTAATCGCTGACCCAGGCCGATGGTCTCCTTCCACGAAGACGTCAGGCATGTGACAGATTCCCTTTTCAACCCACAATCGTCCTGAGCAGGTCTGCTTTGCCGATAATTCCAACGATGCGATCACCGTCCATGACCGGGATCGTGTAAATCTTTTTCTGGGTCATGATGGTGGCGATTTCATCGATAGGGGTCTTTTCATCAACTGTGACGGGCTTCCGGGTATAAAGGTCTTCAACGGTCGTGGCGCTGACCCGCTGGAACTCCTTTTCGATATTTTTAGGGCTTTCAAGATAGATGACCGCATCAAAGATGGTCACCACTGTAGGGATGTGGAGCTTCTTGTTTTTGCGGATCAGATCACTCTCACAGATGATCCCGATAAGTGAACCCATGTCGTCGACCACAGGGACCCCGTTGATGTGGTGCTTGTAAAGGATGCCCGCCAACTCCTTCAGGGAGGTCTCCTTCTTGACGGTAATTACCTCGGTCGTCATAATATCGCTGGCATTTAACATGTCATGCGCCCCTTTCCAGCACCACCATGGCGATGCCGTACCCGCCATCATCCGAAAGGCTCAGGTGAATGCCGTTTATTCCTTTCTCCCGGCAGATGTCCGCGGCATTGCCGGAAAGCCTCAGTCCGGGTTTTCCCGCGGGGTCGTTAAAGACTTCAATATCCCGCCAGTGGATGCCTTTCCGCATGCCCAGGCCCAGGGCCTTTGAGAAGGCCTCCTTGGCAGCGAACCGGAGCGCGAAAGCCGCATGGGAAGCAGGCCGATCGCGACATGCCCGGACCTCCCGGTCTGTGAAGACCCTTTTGATGAACCTGTCTCCCCAGGTGAAAATCACCCTTTCTATCCTCTGCAGGCTCACAAGGTCTACGCCGGTTCCATATATCATGCCAAGAATGTCTGCAACCGTTGACAGGTTAAAAGGTTCAGGGGTTCAGGGCTGGACGGGAAATCCGTTTCCTGTGAACCCTTAAAAACTCTTGACAAGGTCGATCATTTTCCGGACCGCCCGTTCAAAGCCGATCAGGACTGCCATGGCCACGATGCTGTGCCCGATGCTATACTCTTCGATGTGCGACAGGTCCTTGAATCGCTTTACGTTCATATAGTCGAGCCCGTGTCCGGCGCTGATGCCGAGGCTCAGCCCTGCAGCCGATTCCACGGCCCGGACGATTCGGCCGAACTGCTCGACGGCCTCGGGCTCGGACCGCGCTTCCGAATAATGACCTGTGTGAATCTCCACGATATCGGCCCCGCACTGCTTGGCCGTCTGGACCTGTCCCGGGTCTGGATCGATGAAAAGACTGACCTGGATGCCGCCTCTCTTGAGGCGTTCGATCACGTCTCTGAAGCGACCCGGCTGGGCCTTGAGGTCGAGCCCCCCTTCTGTGGTCAGTTCCTCCCTCTTCTCGGGAACCAGCGTGATCAGATTCGGTTTGACATCCAGCGCGATTTCCACCATTTCCTCTGTAGCGGCCATTTCCATGTTCAGCCGGGTTTTCACCGTTTGCCGGAGGAGCCTCAGGTCCCTGTCGTTAATGTGCCGCCTGTCCTCCCTGAGATGGCAGATGATGCCATCGGCGCCTGCCAGCTCGGCCAGACCGGCCGCAAGAACCGGGTCAGGCGCGTCGATTCCCCTGGCCTGGCGGACTGTGGCCACATGGTCTACGTTCACGGCTAAGCGTGCCATGTCTCCCCCCTAATGTAAGTGCCTAAAGTACCTGAAGTTCAAATGTATTTTGTGATACTTTGAACCAAATGCTTCTTAAGTTGATTTGAGCGAAACGAAACCCAAGGCCTTACGTTCAACGCATGACAAAGCATGGAGTCTTTTAAAATGTTACTAAATTCCTTAACCTTAGATCACTTTAGTCACTTTAACCAATTCCATCAACCGTTTCTCTTCTCTCTCCATACGGGCCGCCTGCTGGTCAGAGCCCACGTGATCATGACCGAGCAGGTGCAGAATCCCATGGATAAGCAACCGGCAAACCGCCTGCATGAGAGGCTCCCCGGATTCCTCCGCTTCTCTCTGCGCCGTATCCACAGATACAACCACATCCCCTAACAGCCCCGTGTCTACGGAAGGCGTTGGGCCTGACAGCGCATCGGGATCGGTCATGGGAAATGCCAGGACATTTGTGGGGCCCGTCTTCCCCAGATAACGAAGGTTGAGCTGTGCCATTTGGCCATCATTGGTCAGAAGGATGCTCAATTCCTTGTCATGACAGCCCAAGTCTCTTAATACCCTCTCTAACTTCTCCCTGATCGCCTTTTTTTTCAATCCGGGGGGTCCCCGGTGAGACCTGATCCGTATCTCCATTCTTTCCTTTTCTGGAAGCAGCATCCTTCGTTTCCTGGGCAGCCTCGCGGTCGCGGGCGGGGATGATCTTCGCCGAGGGCTCAGGGTATTCAACGCGATGGTGAAAGATCCCGCTCAGGGTTTTGTTAAAACTCTTGGCTATCTCATGAAGATCCTTCAAGGTCAGTTCGCATTCATCCAGTTGACCATCGGAAAAGATCTTGTTGACCATTCTTTGGACCATTCCCTGGATCCGTGCCGGGGTCGGATCCACCAGCGTCTTGGAAGCCGCCTCCACAACGTCTGCGAGCATGACCAGCCCGGCCTCTTTGGTCTGTGGTTTCGGTCCTGGATAGCGAAAGTCCGCCTCTTCCACCTGAAGAGATTTTCCGCCCTTTTTTTCGCCCTGTTCTTTGGCCTTCTCGTAAAAATAGGTGATCAGAGAAGTCCCGTGATGCTGTCTGATAATATCGATGAGCTCTTTTCCCAATCGAAACTGTTTTGCCAGTTCAACGCCATCCTTGACATGGGAGATGAGGATCAGGCTGCTCATGGAGGGGGCCAGCTTTTCATGCTTGTTCCCCCGGCCTTCCTGATTTTCGATGAAATAGAGAGGCTTCCTTGTTTTTCCGATATCGTGATAATAAGCGGCCACTTTTGCAAGGAGCGGGTTGGCGTGGACGGCCCTGGCTGATGCCTCCACCATATTGCTCACAATCACGCTGTGATGGTAGGTTCCAGGGGCCTGGACCATCAGTTCCCGCAACAGCGGCTGATCCAGATTCGCCAGTTCAAGGAGTTTGATATCCGTGGTATAGCCGAAAGACATCTCGATTAAGGGGAGTATCCCTGTGGCCAACACACCCACCAGGACCCCTCCGACAAGGGCCGAGCAGGCGGCAACGAGGGCTTCCAGGGTAAAGAACGAACCATATAACCCCATAATGGAAAGGGCCAGGATCGTGTTGCATATGCTGACCTTGAGTCCGGCCCTGATAAATACGCCCCTTTCCCGATATTGTCTTACGCCGGATGCCGCCACCAGGGAACCGACAAAAAAGTAGACAAAGAACTCCATCCGACCATCGACGACGAGGCAGGCCAAAGCCGAAACGATGAGAGAGAAGCTGGCCGCCACGCCTGTTCCGTGAAAAATGGATATGAGCATGGCGCCGCTGGCCACCGGAACGGCAAAGAGCAGCGCCTTGGGAGAAAAGAAGCTGAACCCCCGGGCGATTTCAAAGGCCACGAAATTAAAAGCAATCACCACCCAGAAAATAATCAGGAGGGTCACCCCCTGAAAGAGGAGGTCTTTTGCCTCGGGGGGGGATGATCGACTGCTGAGCAGCCCCACGATGTACATGGATGAGAGGAGACATGCGATCAGGATGGCCATGGCCGGGACTCTCCCTAACATGTCCTTCTGTTTCAGCAACTTATATTGCTCGCTGAGTTTGAGAAGGTGTTCGGGTGAGATTCTTTCCCCTTCCCTGATCAGCATTTCTCCCTTTTTCACCTTGAAATAGAAGGGCTTGACCGACTCGCGCGCGCTCTCTTTTCTTAATGCGGTTTCCCGCTTGTTAAATGTGAGATTGGGTTTCACCAGGTTGATCGCCAGCTCCAGGGAGGCCTGGGCCAGTTCTTTCGGTTTAATCTTATTCGTAAGGACCTTTCCGCGGCTGTTGACAAATTCCACGGCGGTCTTGAGATCGTAGAACCGGTCAAGATCCGTGACAGCGGTTTCTTTTCCATTATGGATGTCATGCAGGACAATTCCTTTCCCGCCCTGGTTCATCAGCATCATCTTATTACCGACGACCCCGGTTTGAAAGAGATCCGTGACCAGTTCGGCAACAGCCTCCTGCGCCTCAGGGGAAAAACCGGCCTTCATAAAGGTGACAATCAGTTTTTCGCTGTAGGGGACATCAAGGATCTCGAAAAAATTACTCTTAAAACTGTTTACGGCCTCCAGATGGTCGGCGAGCGCCTTTTCAGATGCGAGCGACCCGCTGTCATAGGCGTAAGAAAGTTCGAGGGATTTGGCCAGGTATCCCCTTCCGGATTCGAAGGCCTCTTTTATTTTGGCGGCAATGTCCGTTCCCGTCGGGTCAAAATCATAGACAGACGGAATCGTCCGGACCGCTTCCTGCCTGCTTTTTTCAGTCAGTTCAATATCTTCGACCAGAAAATCCCGGGAGGCCTTGATATCACGGTCAGCCACGTCCCCCAATCTGTATGCCTTGGGGGGCGTCAGGATGCTCGGAAAGAGGAGAATCGAGATGATCACGCTCAGGCCCAGGAGGATATACCACCGCTTGGCCTCGGATCGAAACCAGATGTTCACCGTGGCGCGGCCTTTCCCCGTGCCGTGGGAGGTCTCTGTCTCCTTTTTCCTTAACGCCTTCCGCTTATTGACGGGTGTCAATCTCGATCGATCTGTTTTTTTGACCGGCATGATCAGACGGTTTCCCCCAAGCCCTTTCTCAAATTTTCCATTTTTTCATAGGCGTCGATGATTTCCTGGACCAGCCGATGCCGGATAACATCTTCCCTCGAAAAGTAGACAAACTGAATTCCCTGGATCCCTTTGAGTATCTCCCTCGCTTCCACAAGACCGGACGTCTTTCCCTTGGGGAGGTCTGTCTGGGTCACATCCCCTGTAATCACCGCCTTTGAGCTGAAACCGAGACGGGTCAGAAACATCTTCATCTGTTCGGAAGTGGCATTCTGAGCCTCGTCAAGGATCACGAAGGAATCATTCAGGGTCCTTCCCCTCATAAAGGCGAGGGGCGCCACCTCTATTATCCCCTGTTCGAGAAGTCGCGATGCATTTTCAAAAGACATCATATCATGAAGGGCATCGTACAGCGGCCGGAGATACGGATTGACCTTTTCGTACAGGTCTCCCGGCAGAAATCCCAGGTGTTCGCCCGCCTCCACGGCAGGCCGCGCCAGAACGACCCTGTTGACCTCCTTTTTGATCAGGGATGACACGGCCATGGCCATGGCGAGGTAGGTCTTTCCTGTCCCGGCCGGACCGATTCCGAAGACGATGTCGAACTTTCTTATGCTGTCAACATAGTTTTTCTGGTTGATCGTCTTGGGGGTGATGGTCTTCTTCTTGGAGGTGATGGCAATCTCTTCTTTGAAGATATTTTTCAGTTGGGCCGACCGGTCTCCGCTCATTATCCTTACGGCATATTCGATATCGCTGGGATAAAGAGGATAATCAGACTCCAGAAGCCCGTAGAGTTGTCTGAGCACCTTTTCCACCAGGTCCACCTCCCAGTCCCTGCCTTTGATGCGTATCACATTTCCCCTGAGATTCAAAGAAACCCCGGTTCGCTCTGCCAGCAGTTCCAGGTGTGCGTTGTGCTCTCCGCACAGGCTGCGTATCAATTCATAGTCCGGGAAGCTGATCTGCCTGCTGACGTCCGAAGGATCTGTCGTGTCTTGTCTCGTCAACTGAACTTCTCCATCCCCCTGTCTGGGACCGACATTTCAGGTCTCCTCAGACGTTTCCCGATATCTGGATTATGATACGCCTTCTTCGGGGCCTGTTGTCAAAATCAAGAAGAACGATCTGCTGCCATGTGCCCAGGGTCATCCTTCCGTCGACGATGGGAATGTGGAGCGATGCGCCGAAGATCGCTGCACGAACGTGGGAATATCCGTTCCCGTCGCCCCAGCGTTCATTGTGCTCGTAATAGATATTTTCCGGGGCCATTCTTTCGATGGCCTTTTTCAGGTCGTTGATGACGCCGCTTTCAAACTCGATGGTCGTCAGGGCCGCAGTCGAACCGGGGATGAAGAGGGTAGCGGCCCCATCCCGTACATGGGATTGTCTGATCTCACGGGTCACCTCTTCCGTTATATCCATGACGTCCGTCTTCCCTGTCGTTTGTACCAGAATCTCGGTGCGTTGAACAGGCATATGTCAACCCCGGCCATTGAGCTGGGTCGGCCATTGGCGCCTGACGGCGGCCGGCCGAAAATGCATGTGTGGTGTGTGGATCCCTTCCCGTATCATCCCTCTATAGCATAGCTCCCTGTTTTCATGCAACAAAAAGCGATAGGCACTGGCGGGCAGGCCGGTCCTGGATCTACTGAAACATGAAACGCCGCATGCTGATATTCATCAATATCCCCATCGCTGCCATGGTTGTGATGAGGGACGACCCGCCGTAACTGAAAAGGAGGAGGGGTATGCCCACCACCGGGAGGAGTCCTGTTACCATCCCCACATTGATGGCAACCTGCCAGAAAATAATGGCAACGATCCCGACGGCGATCAATGAACCGAATCGGTCTTTGGAATTCTTTGCGATATTCAGACCCCACAGGATCATGAAAAGGTAAATCAGAAGAAGCACGAGCGATCCTGCCAGACCCCATTCCTCGGCCAGCACCGAAAAAGCGAAATCGGTGTGTTGCTCCGGCAGAAAGTGAAGCCGTGTCTGTGTGCCCTTTAAAAAACCCTTTCCCCAGAACTGCCCTGAACCGATGGCGATCTTGGACTGGTTGATGTGATACCCGGCTCCTAACGGGTCCATCTCGGGCTTGAGAAACGACAGAACGCGCTTCTGTTGATACTCCTTGAGCCCGAGCCAGATCAGCGGGGCGGACAGGCCGGAGGCGCCGGCCAGAATCATCAGAGATTTCCATTTCACCTTGGCAATGAGGACTATTGAAATGGATATGAGCGCCAGAAAGAGGGCTGTGCCGAGGTCGGGTTCCTTCAGGATAAGAAAGCAGGGTATGGCCGTGAGTATGAACGGCTGCCAGAGATCCCTGAGTCGGTATTCCTTGTAGTCCCCCCGCTCACTGAAGAATTTGGCCAGGACCAGCACCACGGCGATTTTTGCCAGTTCCGAGGGCTGAAACGAAACCGGCCCCAGGCTGAGCCACCGCTGGGACCCCGACATCACCTTTCCCACAAAGAGAACCAGGATAAGAAGGGCGATGGTGAAAAAGTAGGCTGGGTACGCCAGACGTTCCAATACATAGTAGTTGAAGGTCGTTGCCAGGAGAAAGACCGTAAAACCGATCAGGAACCAGTAAATCTGTTTCAAAAAGATTTCGGATCCGCCCATCTCCCGAATCGGATAGGTGGCGCTGTAAAGATTGAGAATGCTGATTCCTGCCTCCAGCAACAGCAGCAAGAGGAGGACCCAGTCGAAATTCTGGATGAGTCTTCGGTCAAGCATGCGAACGCTTCATTGAATGGGTTATTGAAAAATCCTTCATCCGCAAACCTCGAACCTCACGAAGGGGTTTGAAGATAGGACTTGATGATCTCCTTCGCGATGGGAGCGGCCGCGCTGCCTCCGTGGCCCCCATGCTCAATGAGCACGGCCACTGCAATCGCAGGCTCCGATGCCGGCGCAACAGCAACAAACCACGCGTGGTCCCTGAATTTAACAGGGATGTCGTCCTCTTGTTTTGACCCGTTATCTTTCTTTAGGGCCACGACCTGTGCGGTGCCGGTCTTCCCGGCAACAACAATGTCTTTGAGCCGGGCCTTCGAGCCGGTGCCCCGGGGTTGATTGACAGCCCCGACCAGGGCTTTTTTGACCAGGTCCAGATGTTCAGGCTTGATTCCGCTCTCCCCGGCGGACAGCGGTGCGAATTCAAAGAGATTTTCCCCGCTGGTCTTCCTGACCCACTTCGTTACCTGGGGCGTGAACAGCCGGCCCCCGTTGAAAACCGAGGAAATAAGGTTGGCCATCTGCAGGGGAGTGGCCAGTACAAAGCTCTGCCCGATGGCGGTGGAGACGGTCTCGCCCGGCTGCCAGGGGATCCCCCATCTCTTCAATTTCCATTCGGTTGTGGGAATCAAGCCTCCTTTTTCATTGCCCAAGTCGAGGCCGGTTTCGTTTCCCAGGCCCAGGCGCCTTGCGTACTCAGCGATCTTGTCGACCCCCAGACGCCTCCCCACCGTATAGAAATAGACATCACACGATTCCACCAGAGCCCTGTGAAGATTTGCCCTGCCATGCCCGTATTTTTTCCAGCAACGGTACGTCTGGTTCCCCAGGGAAAACGTTCCATTGCAGTATATCTCTTCTTCCGGTGAAATGATCCCCTCTTCCAGCGCCGCCAGCGCCACAACAATTTTGAAAACCGATCCGGGGGGATATTGACCGGTGAGCGCCCTGTTTTGCAGGGGGGAATCCCTGGAAGACACAATATCCTGCCAGGTCTTTTCATCAAACCCTTTGATAAACAGATTGGGGTTGTAGGAGGGGCTGCTTGCCAGTGCAAAAACCTCCCCGTTTGAGGGATTGAGCGCCACGACGGCGCCATGCTTTCCGTGGAGGGACTCCTCTGCGAGGGCCTGCAGCCTTTTGTCGATGGTCAGACATATGTTCGCGCCGGAGATCGGGGCCCTTCGAGACACAACAGCAATCTTTCTGCCGGCAGCATCCACCTCCACCTGCTCACCCCCTCGGATACCGTTGAGTTGAGACTGCCACTTCAGCTCCACTCCTCTTTTTCCGATGAGATCACCTGCCCGGTTTTTAGGGAAACGACCACTCATCAGCTGATCGTCGCTGATTTCCCCCACATAACCGAGAACATGCGATGCGAGTCCTTCATAAAAGTAATGCCGCTGGGGTCTGACACGGATCATCACGCCCGGCAGATCAAAGCGATGGCTTTCAATGCTTGCCAGTTCGTCACGGGACATATCCCTTTTCAGACAGACCGGCTTAAAAGGATAGCCGGCCGCGGCTTTGTCCAGGATACGCTCTGCCATTTCCCGATGGATGCCTCCGAGCCTGCTCAGCCGGTTCAACAGTTGAGAGCGGTTTTGAACCTCCTCCGGAATGACATAGAGGTCGTAGGACGGACGGTTGTCAACAAGTACTTCGGCGTTTCTGTCCAGGATCATCCCCCTGAAAGGCGGAATGTCCTGGAGCCGGATTCGATTGTGTTCGGACTTGGCACGGTAGGCCGGTCCATTCACAACCTGCAAGATCCACAACCTCAGAATCAGGATGCCGAATACCGCCAGGATAAACAGAATGGCGATTTTCAGCTGCTTGCCGAAGATCTCTGAGGAAACAGGATCGAAATGTGATGGCTTCAACACGGGCTGCTTATTCCATTAGCGTATGATTGCCTCCCCGCAGGCAGCACAGGCGAGGCATGCGGGCCAGTTTAAGAAACGTAACACTTCAGCCATTTGAAAACATGGCAGGAGGCCCATGGGCCGAACCTGTTGCGAACCATTTTACCAAAAGAGTTACGAAGAAACAAAACAGAGAAGTTGATGATCAGTAGCGGTCATCCTCCCAAATGCGATCCGTCAGATCTTCCAGGGCAGGGGCGGCTTCCTCCCCTCCGGGAACACCTCTCAACCGGTCAAAAAGGGTATAGAGGGCGGGGGAGAGGAGGCCCGTACCGATGATGGAAACGGCCGCCGCACAAAAAAATGTCTTTGAAAAAAGGATGCTGCCGGAAAGAAGTGCCGTCGCCGCCTGCCACGTCACGTTCTTGAGAAGAACAGCCAGTGAGACGATGATGATCTGCCCCTTTGCTGTCTGGAAGTTAAAAAAGAGCGAGCCAAGGTATACGGCCCAGAAAACAATTACGTAAATCAACGCAGACAGCCCGTTCGGGCCGCTTGAGAAAATATCGATCAAGAGACCCTGAGCCAGTGCAAAGACACCTGCCTGAATGCGGCCAAAAGAGAGAAAGAGATATCCGGTCAACAGAGTAAGAAGGTCCAGGTCGAAGACCCCGATCCCCCATGGATCCCTCTGGACTCCCCTGAGAAGTGTGAACAATACTCCTGTGACCCATGCAGCAAGACAAAAATATGACCTTTTCTTTTCCGGTGATGTGATAATGCGTTCCCCTATTCCTCTTTTTCCCTCGGATTTGTGGTCTGAATCACGAGGACCTCCTCCAGTTTCGAAAAATCGACGCATGGCCTGACGTCGATCTCCTTAAAGAGCTTGCCATCCCCCTCTGTTACGCTCAAGATCTCTCCCACCGGAAGGCCCTTGGGGAAAACGCCCCCCAAGCCGGACGTAATGACCCGGTCTCCGACCACAGCATCGCTGGACTTGGCCATGTAGTCCATCTTGCAGAGTTGACCGGACGTCCCTTTGACCATTCCCCTGTCCCGGGACCGCTGCGTCAGACAGTCTACGGCGCTGTTCTGATCGATAATGAGCAGAACCTTGGCGTAGCCGCTCGAGACGGAAACGATTCTCCCGACCACGCCCGACGCATTGACGACCGGCATATCCCACTTCAACCCGTCGTCTTTTCCCTTGTCAATAATGACGGATTTAAACCATCCGGTGGGGTCCAGGCCGATAACCTGGGCAGCAACCACCGGCCTGTGAATCACCTCCTTGAACTGGAGAAGCTTACGGAGCCTTTCATCGGTGGCCAGCAGCTCCTTGTAGCGACTGTTTTCTCTTATATAGGATTCGATCTCCCGTTTCAACTGTCTGTTTTCACGGCGGACATCGACGAGATAGAAATAATTGGTCCAGAAATCCCTTGTGGTGTTAATGGTTTGGCGGATGAGTTTTTGGAATGGGGCGATAATTTCTACAATGATTTGTTCTACAGGATTCCACGGTTGTTTAAGTCCGGAGCTTGAAGAGAGCAAAAACAGAACAAAACAGACGAAAAATATGGATATCCAAAGGTTACGAAAGCGTTTTTCACCTTGCAATGATAAACCCTTGCCCCGTTTTGTCTAACGACGTTCATAGAAGAAAGGCCGGTCCTCTTGCTTCGCCTATTTGACAATGACCTCCTTGAGCATCGCAAGGTTGTCAAGTGCCATCCCGGAACCCAGAACAATCGTAGTGAGAGGATCCTCGCTCAGGATAATGGGGAGTTTGGTTTCCTCCCTAAGCAGGACATCCAGGTTCTTCAACAGTGCACCGCCGCCGGCCAGGACGATTCCGGTATCCACGATATCGGCCGCCAGCTCCGGAGGGGTCTGCTCCAGGGCTATCCGGACGGTTTCCACGATAGTTTCGATTTGTTCTGAGATGGCTTGCCTCACTTCATCCGAGTCTATTGTCAGAATCTTTGGAATCCCGGTTACCAGATCCCGTCCTTTGACATCAATGGTTTCGGCCTGATCGCTTGGGTAGGCGCTGCCGATGGTGGTTTTGATAAGCTCGGCGGTGGTAATTCCGATCAACAGGTTGTATTTTCGCTTGATATACTGCAAAATCGCCTCGTCCATCTTGTCGCCGCCCACCCTGACCGATTTACTGTAGACAATGCCGGCAAGAGATATGACCGCAACCTCGGTGGTGCCCCCTCCTATATCCACGACCATATTGCTTGTCGGCTCGGTAATCGGCAGTCCAGCGCCAATCGCCGCAGCCATGGGTTCTTCGATGAGAAAGACCTCCCTGGCCCCGGCAGATTCCGCGGACTCCCGCACCGCCCTTTTTTCAACCTGAGTAATGCCGCTCGGTACACAGATGATAATGCGAGGCCTTACAAAAGTCCTTCGGTTATGTGCCTTTCGTATGAAATGACGAAGCATCGCTTCCGTTATCTCGAAATCCGCAATCACACCATCCTTCATTGGCCGTATGGCCACGATATTGCCCGGGGTTCTGCCCAGCATCATCTTGGCATCTCTTCCCACTGCCAATACCTTGTTGCCGCTGCGCCCGTTCTTCCTGACGGCCACCACAGACGGTTCACTCAGGACAATTCCCTTGCCTTTCATGTACACGAGAGTGTTGGCCGTGCCGAGGTCTATTGCTAAATCATTAGAGAATAAACCCAAAATAGGATCAAGAAGCATTGCCTTCTCCTTTCTAATCGAACTGGATCTACAGCCCTGCAATTAGATAACCGAACGGTTGTAAATTATCAATTACAAAATAGTGAAAATAGCCCGCTGCACGCTGTTTCGCATTTACATCCTGAAATTGTTCTCATATCGCCGGCCGCAATATTTAGCTTGACAAGATCGGTATGGTTCAATTATATTTATTATTTCATAAAATTTACTCAAAGGGATTGCATCATGAAAAGGACATATCAACCCAGCAACATCAAAAGGGCCAAAACCCACGGTTTCAAAGTGAGGATGCGTACAAAAGCCGGAATAAGCGTCTTAAAGAGAAGGAGGGCTAAGGGGCGGAAACGAATAGCCGTATAGGATGAGAATGCCCCCGGGCCTGGCCGATTTCCTTAATGTTTTTATGGTACCTTCTTCATTTCCAAAAAAAAAAGATTATTAAATCGAACGGATTTTGTCAATTTAAATCGGTCGGGCAACCGTCATCATACAAGGCACTTTGTCGTCGTTACGAAACACAACGGGCTGGGCATAACGAGGTTGGGGGTCACTGTCAGCAAGAAGACGGGCAGCGCGGTTAAAAGGAATCGAGTCAAACGGCTGGTCCGTGAGGTCTTTAGACTCAACGACTCAAAAATCCCCCAAGGATACGATATCGTCGTCGCAGCGAAGAAGGATGCCAGCTACCTGGATCTCTGGAAAGTCAAAGAAGAACTTGGAGAGGTCTTTTTCAAGAAAGAGCTTAGTGTACGGTCTTAGATATATACCTATCGTTTTGATATCTATATATCAGCATTTCATTTCGCCTTTTTCGGCTCCTTCCTGCCGTTTTTACCCCACATGCTCGACTTATGCCCGCCATGCCTTCGCGAGGTACGGAATCCTGAAGGGTGGATGGCTGACCCTTGTCAGGATCTCAAAGTGCAACCCTTTTCATCCGGGCGGTTACGACCCGCTCAAATGATGCGGATGATGTGTCGGCTTCCGGCATGCCCCGTTCATTCAGGGGCAGGGATGCATGATCCCGGATTTTCAACCCAATTAATGAAAGCCAGGCGCACACAATGGACAAGCGAACCGTATTGGCGTTTATACTATCGTTTATTATACTGGTAGGATGGTCTCTCTTCTTCGGACCCAAAAATGAACAGCCGCCCGAAAAAAAAGAGGCCCCGGTCGGGCGCGCAGGCGAGCGGATTCCCGAGGCCCGGAAGGAGACGCCCCTCCCTACCGCGGCGGAATCCGCCGGGCCGGAGCAAATACCGGTAAAGGCGGTCTCTCCTCAAGATGAAAAAGAAATCGAAATCGACACGCCTCTCTACAGGGCCGTCTTCAGTAATGCGGGACCCACCATCCGGAGTTTTCGACTAAAGGGCTATCATCAGACCACGGATCCGGCGTCTCCTTTGATCGACCTGGTGTCGCTGAAAAAGGATATGGGCGATTTTTTGCGCATTGCCTTTGATAATCATTCAGCCCCCAATAAGGGCGTAACGGTGTTTCAGGTCGATGCAGATACCGTCCATCTAAACTCCGGGTCATCTCCAAGGGAGGTTGCTTTCAGGGGTGTAACCCGGGATGGTCTTTCCATTGTCCAGGCATTTCGTTTCTATCCGGACCAATATCGGATTGATGTGAATGTGGATGTGACCAACGGGTCCGGATCTAAGGTAGAGGGTGTGTTCAGAGGCAGTCTGAGGGCAATGTCCCCTGCGGACAAGGGAGGATATTATGCCTACGTGGGCTTTGCGCTCCTTCTGGACAACAAACTGAAAGAGGTCGAGGTGGAGGACCCGTCTGACGAGGAGACCGTAAGGGGCCCGGTCGGGTGGGTTGCCTATGAGGACAATTACTTCATGGCGGCCATTGTCCCGGCTGCCCCCTCTGAAGGGACCTTTACCGGCCGTCATCTGTCAACCGGAATCCTTGAGGGGACCTATCTCCAGCCGCCGGTTTCCATCAATCCGTCCGAACTCAAGTCTTCTCGATATGAACTCTACTTGGGCCCCCGCGACCTGGGGATACTGAAAAAGTTCGGAAGGAACCTGGATCAGGCCATCAATTTCGGGTGGACCGACATCATCGCAAAACCCCTCCTCTATGTCTTGCGTTTTTTCGACACCTACATCCACAATTACGGCGTGTCCATCATTTTGCTGACGATCCTGGTCAAAATCCTTTTCTGGCCCCTGACCCATAAGAGCTACAAGTCGATGAAGGAAATGCAGAAACTCCAGCCGAGGATGGCCAAGCTCAGGGAGAAGTATAAAAACGACAAGCAGAAACTGAATCAGGAAATGATGGCTCTGTACAAGACCTACAAGGTCAACCCCATGGGAGGCTGTCTCCCGATGATCATCCAGATACCGGTATTCTTTGCACTCTTCAGGGTGTTGGGGGGATGTATTGAATTGAGGCATGCCCCGTTTGCGTTCTGGATAAATGACCTCTCGGCCCCTGACCGGTTGTTCCATTTTCCGTTTCAGATACCCTTCATGACACCCCCTTACGGGATACCCGTTTTAACGCTTCTGATGGGCGCCTCCATGTTCATTCAGCAGAAAATGACGCCGACGCCGGGCGACCCTGCTCAGGCCAAGATCATGATGTTTTTGCCCATTATCTTCACCTTTATGTTTATCAACTTTCCTTCCGGTCTTGTTCTTTACTGGCTCGTCAACAACATCCTCTCGATCGGCCAGCAATACCGAATTCACAAAAAACCGGCATAATATTCGGAGGAAAATCATGGAAACTTATGAATTTGAAGGAAAAACAGATGAGGACGCCATCGTGGCCGCATGCGCGAAACTCAACCTCACGCGAGATGAAATGGATATTGAGATCCTCGAACCGGGCTCTGCAGGGATTTTCGGCCTGGTTGGCGGGAGAAAGGCCAGGATCAGAGTCACCGTAACCCGCCAGATAAATGAGCCGCCGGTGGAAGAAACCGATGTCCCGGTCGCGGATGAACCGCTGCAACACCTCCAAAAGACTGAATCCAGGCTTATGGAACAGGAATTCGCGGCCGAGGACGAAAACGGAATGGCGGTTGCCAAAGAGGCCCTGGAGAATATCCTGGCCCTCATCCCCATGGAGGGGACCCTGGTTACGGCCTTAAAGAGAGACGGCACCGTCAACCTCAACATCGAGGGTGACAAATCCGGGCTGTTGATCGGCAGAAAGGGAAGGACTCTGGACGCCCTTCAGTTCATTGTGAACAAAATTGTGAATAAATCGCTCGAAAAGAGGGCCCGTGTCCTTGTGGATTCAGAGAATTATCGTGAAAGACGGAAAGATTTCCTGATTCAAATGGCCCTGAGGATGGGCGACAAGGCAAAAAGGGTCAGAAAACCGGTCGCTACGAATCTTCTCAATCCCCACGACCGCAGAATCGTGCATCTTGCCCTCAAGGACGACAGCGAACTGAGTACCAAGGGGAGGGGAGAGGGCGTTCTGAAAAAGGTGGTCATTATCCCCCGAAAATACAGTTCGTCAAAATCGGCCAAAAGAGACGTTTAGACATCTCGATATCGACGCCCATGCAACCCGTCCCTTTTCAATGCATGGGCGTCATGATCCTTTACGCGACACGCCTTCCCCCATGCCTATGGATCAGGACACCATCGCAGCCATCGCAACCCCGATCGGCCAGGCAGGAATCGGCATCGTCCGCATCAGCGGACCCCTTTGTCTCACCATTGCCCAAAAGATCTTCAGGCCCAGAAAGTCTGTGCCCGCCATCCAGAGTCACCGGCTTTACTTAGGGGATTTGTGCGACCCGGCTTCTGGAAAGCCCATCGACGAGGTGCTTGTGTCCTTTATGAGGGCGCCCCTGACCTATACGCGAGAAGATGTCGTCGAAATCAACTCCCACAGCGGTTACATGCTTCTTTCCAAGATCCTCGACATTCTCCTGGCTCAGGGGGCGCGATTGGCCAGGCCCGGGGAGTTTACGCTGCGGGCATTTCTGAACGGGAGAATCGATCTGACCCAGGCCGAAGCGGTCGTGGATCTCATCAATTGCCGCTCGGAGAGAGGCCTCTGCCTGGCCTCGCAACATGTCCGGGGGGCATTCGGAGAGGAGATTGAGGCTTTGAGACAGAAAGCCATCCATGTTCTTGCACAGGCGGAGGCGGCCATCGATTTTCCGGAAGCGGAAACCGATGAGGTTTTCCGGGAACAGGGGCAGGAAGAAATCGGTAACGATCTCATCTCGCCGATCGAGAGTCTGATAGGGGCCTGCGAAGGGAGGATCTGGGTGGATGGGATTCACACGGTCATTGCGGGTCGGGTTAATGCCGGCAAGTCAAGCCTTCTGAACCGTCTTCTGAACGAAGAGCGGGCCATTGTGACCGCCATTCCGGGTACCACCCGGGACGTCATCGAATCCTCCCTGACCATCGAAGGGATACCGATCCGCTTAATCGATACGGCCGGATTCCGCAGCGTGAAGGATGAGGTCGAGCGGCTTGGCATCGCCCTGGCCAGACGGAAATTGGCGGAAGCCGATTTTGTGCTGATTGTCATAGACCAGAGCCGGCCCCTGGGGCAGGATGACCTGGATATTGTCCGCCAGTTACAGGGCAAGCCGGCCCTGATCGTGATCAACAAGATCGACCTGCCCTCCAGGCTTCATGAGGGGGCAGGCGCCGAGACCCTCGCGCTTTTCCCCTCCGTCAGGATTTCAGCCCTTACCGGCCAGGGGCTTGACCCGTTAAAAAAGGCGATGAAGGACATCCTCCTGGGAGGCAGGGTGGAACCGGTGTCTTCCCATGCCGCGCCCAATGCGAGGCACCGGCATGCTTTGAACCGTTCGCTTGAATGCTTCAGGGGCGCCGCGCTCAAGATAAAGGAAGATGCGCCCATGGAGATTGTCGCACTGGAACTGAAGAGCGGTCTCGACGCCCTGGGTGAAATTACCGGAGAGACGACCACCGAGGAGGTTCTGGAAAGCATATTCAGCCAGTTCTGTCTGGGGAAGTGAACGGCGTTTCAGAACGGGGGGCAGATGCTTTCCAGATCCTGAGGACTTTGTCCGCCACTTCCATGGGGTGTCTCCCCAGAATTCGGATCATCGGTTCTTTGCCTTTCTCTCCTTCATCGTAGACTGCATCCGGGACCTGTCCAGCGCCCTCGAGGGCCCTCCGGGTCCCCCATTCCAGGGTGGCGCCTTCCCGGGCCTTTATGCCTTCCGGTTCTTCGCCCCGGTCAAACGAGGCGACCCGGAGCCCCAGGGTCCGACAGATTGCTACCCGTTCTCTGGAATATCGGATATTCATGGCTGAGCGCATCTCGGGGTCGTAACTCATGGCCGCAAGAATGACCTTTGCGATATGCTGCGAGGCCCCAAAGGCGGGATCGCGGCAAACCAGAAGCCGTTTTTCCACCTGAGAGATGCGTCCCGGTATGGCAGCGATATCCTCATGGTTGAAGGCGCCCTGCAGGGCGTAACCGATGTTGGAGCGGACCTCCGGGATCAGCTGTCCCATCAGCTCGCAAGACAGGCGCTCCACCGCTGCCCGGAGGTCTCGAAGCACGCTCTCCCGCTCCATAAATCGAAGTACGTGGGCGAAGTGGTTTGTGGGGCCGTGCCCGGAGCCCAGATTGAGACCCAGGGCAATGGCCCGGGTAATGAACTTCTTGGCCTCGTCCACTGCATGGGGCACCGTCAGCCCCTGCCCCAAAAAGGTGGCCAGTGCAGCCGAAAAGGTACAGCCTGTTCCATGGGTGTTCCGATTGCTCAGACGGGGGGCATCGAAGACGTGAAAGTTATCCCCGTCAAAGAGGATGTCTACGGCGTCGCCTTCCAGGTGTCCCCCCTTGATCAGCACAAATCGGGGTCCCAGCTTGTGAATCTTTGCGCCCGCCGCTTTCATGGCATCCAGATTGCGCACGGGGAATCCACAGAGTTCGGACGCCTCGGGAAGGTTGGGCGTCACCACATGAGCCAGGGGCAGCAGCACGTCCATCAGGGCAACCCGTGCGGACCGGGAGAGCAGCATATCACCGCTCTTTGCCACCATGACCGGGTCAACGACCAGACGTTCAACACGGAACCGCCTCAACTGCTCGGCCACCGCCAGAACGATCTCCGGTGTGGCGAGCATCCCGGTCTTGGCTGCATCCGCACCCAGGTCGGAAAGCACGGATTCCAGTTGCAGCGTAATGAAATCGGGTGGCACCGGATGAACGCCCTGCACCCCCAGTGTATTTTGCGCGGTCACCGCCGTTACGACGCTCATGCCGTAGCTGCCCAGAACGGTAATGGTCTTCAGGTCAGCCTGAATCCCTGCGCCACCTCCGGAATCGGAACCGGCTATGGTCAATATCCGCTTCATCGTCTGGCCCTCTCCTTTGAAACTATCGGGTCTGTTGAAAAGTGCGCTTATGATATCCACCCACGCTCCCACACCAAAAAGATCACCAGGAGCACAAGCGCAGCAGCCATCAGGGCATATTCCCCGTATGAAATACGATATTCCCTGCGAAAGGATCGCCCGGCCCTTGTAAACCCCCTTGATTCCATGGCCATGGCCAGTTGCTCCGCAAGGAGAAAGGCCTGTACGAGCAGCGGCATGAGAAGGGCTGTGAAATGCGGGATGTTTCTCAACCTCGGACGCAGGTCAATGCCTCTGGAACGCTGGGCATCCATAATGCTGTGGATTTTTTCGCCTATCAACGGGACATAACGCAGGGAGGTGGTGAGAATAAAGGAAAATCCATAGGGAACGCCCATTTTTCTCAGACTGTTTCCGAGTTCTTCCGGTCTCATGCCATGAAAGAAGACAAAGGAGACAGTGAGGAGGTTGAGCAGTCTCAAAGAGAGTATGATAGCGGTGTCTAAAGTAAAAGAAATCATGGCGACAACCCAGACCAGACCGACAGGGGGCAGTATCAGTTTGAGGGCACGAATCCATGGTCTCATCATTTTGAATATCAGGAGACCTCCGAACAGAAGAGACCCTTCCACGATCAGCGGCAGTATGTTCTGCGTGACGAAAATGACGGCGATTCCCATACATCCCAGGGTGAGCCTTGTCCTGGGGTCGCATTGTTTAAGCGCCGGCATCGGGTGCGCCTCCCCGGGGCATCCAGGCATTTGTGTCCAGCGCGCCCATCTGAATCAGTGTTTCATCTTCCGCCAGTTCCGAGGGAGGTCCCTCGCCGACCACCCGCCCGCCGTACACAACAACCCAGCGATCTGCCGCTGCAAATGCGAAATCCAGGTCGTGTGTTACGATAACAACGGTAAAGCCGCTTTCCTTGAGGGAGAGAAGGAGCCCTGCCAGGGCCTCAAGAAAACGGCCATCCTGCCCGAGGGTGGGTTCGTCGAGTACCAGGATCTTCGGCTTCATGACCAGCATGGAAGCGACGGCAACCCGTTTTTTCTGCCCCTCGCTCAGACGATAGGGCGATGCGTCGAGCAGCTCAAGGAGGTGGAAGCGTCCACACAGCTCTTTGAGCCACGCATCGGCCTCACCCCTGGTTTGAATCAACCCTGCCCTGAGTTCATCCTCAACCCTGTTTTTGAAAAACTGATCATTCGGGTTTTGAAATGACAGGGCGATCCGGGCTGCCATCTCCGGCGGTGCGATGCGCCGTATCCGTTTTCCCATGAAGTACAGGTCGCCTTCGGAAGGACGCAGGAGACCGTTGAAATGCTTGATCAAAGTGGTTTTACCAGAGCCATTGCGTCCCACAATGGCAAGGATCTCTCCTTTTCTCACCTCGAATGAAACCTGCTGCAGTACCGGCCTGCCATCCATTTCATGGCTGACTTCCCGCAACTGGAGCAGGGGCTGCTTCTCCCTATCTTTTTTCTTTTCCTTGAGCGGATATCGCGGCACGAGGTGCAGTTCCATCAGGACCGGCCATGCGGCATCAACGGCGCCGTTGAACATGACCCTGCCGTGATCCAATACCAGGCATTGTGTAACGTCCCTGATCAGGGCGCCTATATGCTGTTCGATAACCAGGAGGGTTGTCCCCTGCCTGTGAAGCTCGCAAAGGACTTTTCGAATCCTCTTTGCGCTGTCCCAATCCAGGTGTGCCAGGGGTTCATCCAGGATGATGACGGGCGGATTCAGGCAGAGAACCGATGCAATGGTTACCAGCCGCTTCTCCCCTCCGGACAGGGTTGCGGGCGACCGGTCCAGCAGGTGGACAATGCCGAGCGCCCCTGCGGTCCGTTCTACCTGCCGTTCAATTTCCTGTGCCGACCGGCCCAGGCTTTCAAGGCCAAAGGCGATCTCGTTTTCGACGGTGCTGTTGAAAAGCTGTGCGTCCGCGTTCTGGAACACCAGACCGACCTTTAAAAACAGGTCGGCAATGGTGGAATCTCTGATATCCTGCCCGAGCACTGAGACGGCGCCTTCAATCTTCCCTCCAAAAAAATGGGGGATAAGGCCGTTTAGAAGGTAGCCGAGGGTGGACTTGCCCGAACCGCTCCCGCCGCAGAGGAGGACATACGCGCCTTTCTGAATGCAGAGATCAATGCCATGGAGCACCCATGCCTCATGGGTGTCTTCGTACCTGTAGTTTACGTGCGAAAATGTGATCACGGCTTCCAGACGCCTGCCTTTCGCAAGAGATGAAGTGCGATGATGCCAAAAACGGTTCCTCCCAGCGTACTGATGCTGAACGCGATGATCAAGGCGCCCATGGCCACAGACTTCCCCATGAATACGGGGGCCACAATCCAGACACTTGCCAGGGCGCCCAGGAGCCCTGTTCCCAGGACTTCTCCGGCCCCTGCAACATAGATGTTCTTGAATTTTCGGAAGGCCAGCCCCGCAAGGAAAGCCCCGATCATCCCACCGGGAAAGGCCAGGAATGTGCCTAACCCAAGGATATTGCGGATGATGGCCGAGATGGCGGCAATAATTACCGCATAGAGAGGACCCAGCATGACCCCTGCAAGGACATTCACCATGTGCTGGGCTGGAAAGCACTTGGCAATGCCCGCGGGGATAAAGACAGGCGAGAGCGCCACAGCGATGGCCACCAGAATGACCGAAAGGGCCACGTCTTTTGTCTTCATGGATTTCCGCCTTTCTCTTTCTTCCCGGGATCCGAAGCGGAAGCAAAGCACCGCATGAGAATCAGGTAGATCAACCCTGAAGCGACCAGGCTGGGAATAGAGGAGCCCCAACCGGTTTCTCTCTGCAGGAGGTGATAGAGCCCGAATCCAAGTCCCCACGCCACAAATGCCCAGGGGTTGAACCCCGCCCTGTACCAATAGGCGTCTTGCCGATCGAAGCCGGTCTGGAAATAGCCCTGCCGTCTGAGAAAAAAATAGTCTGCGAGAACCACACCGAACAGGGGGCAGAACACCGAACCGACAAAGAGAAGGAACCCCTCGTAAGCGGTGGCAGGGAAGAGCAGGGCCAGCGCTGTTCCGAAGATCCCGCATGCAAGGCTCCCCCGTCTCTGCCCCATCTCGGGCCAGATATTGAGGGCGGAAACCGCCGTGGAGTAGATATCAAGGAACGTCGTGGTGAAGGTGGAAAAAAGAACGATAATGATGGCCGGTCCGACAAGCCCCAGACCCACCATCAATTCGAGCACCATGCTTTCCGGCGTTGACGATTGGGTGGCAAGGGACGCAGCCAGGCCTATGGCATACATCCAGGAACTCACGATGAAATAGCCTATCCAGGTTCCCCAAAAGGCGGACCCTGTTCCCTTTGCGTAGCGGGAGTAATCGCACACCAGGGGAAGCCAGGAAATGGGCATGGCGATAACCAGATCGAGGCCTGCCATAAAGGGCATCCCGCCTGGGGCCGGGGCCTCCATGAGGCGGCTCAGCCCGTACTCTTTCAGCACCACATGGCTCATGAGACAGCAAAGCCCTATCAGAGCCGTCACGGCGATTCGGTGGAGCCATTTCCAGTAACGATGACCGAGCAGCGCCCAGAGGGTGGTGGCCGATCCGGCGATGACAACCCAGCCTTTAAATCCAAATACGGGCAAAGGCCATACCTCCTGTGCTGCCATGCCCCCGATCCAAAGCATGACGCCTGTCCATCCGATAAGCTGAATCAGGTTCAGGACCGTTGCAAAATAGGAGCCGCGAATCCCGAAGGAGGGTCGAACAGCCACCATGGTGGGGATGCCGGTTTTGCTCCCTATGATGCCGCCGAGGGCCAGGGGCGTATTTCCTATCAGATGACCGACCAGGATCACGAGGAGTCCCGTCAGGAATCCCAGCGGGATCAGGAGACCGCCTGCCCATATCTCGGCGAGGGAAACGGCCGCGCCCGACCAGAGGAGAAAGAAATCCGCGCCGGTCAGGTTTCGGTCCTTTTGTCCGACAGGCGCTATTGCGCTGATGTGCTTCATGCCCATTCCGCCTTTCCAGCCTCTTCAAAGGCTGCTGCGAGTCAGTGTCAAAGCCGGTCACGCTGCCGCAGGCCACAAAAAAGCCGCTTTCCCCCCAAAGAGAAAGCGGCGCCAAATGGCCCTTGCACAAGAATCGGGGATGAACTCCCCAAATTGCGCCGCTTTCCTACGCTGGCATTAACCAGTTCAGGTTCAAAGGGTTGCAGGATGTGGATCCGGCTCTCAGTAAAACCACCCCTAGCGACATTTCGCACTATATGCTCCTGATGTTGGAATGTCAATGAACATCTCACTCGAAATGTGCAATGGGAAGGTTGGTTTCTGGATGCGCCGGTCATTTCCATTGGCATTCTGGTGGTTTTGTTGTATAAAATCTTATGGTCCGTTCAAAATGGAACGCTTTTTTGGACCTGAATGATTGATGAGAGATGCTGGCCGTGCTGCCACAGATTGGAGTGGTGGAGTACTGGAGTATTGAAAGAGGGGAAGAAGATGATGGGCTTTTCAATCCCACATCGACATGGTGCAAGAACAGGTTCTCCAGGGACCTTGTCATCACTCCATCACTCCAATACGCCATCACTCCCTGAGCCATTCCGTTTACGACAAACGAAATCCCCTCCGGGGTTAACCAAAGCCGGGCCCTCTGAACTCGGATCTTTACATTTCGAGCAACATGCCCGTCACATGACATGACGCTTAACATTGTCATTATTATTTCGGCCGTTCTCCTTCTCCCTGTTCTCCTCTACTTTGAATACAAAGAGGATCGGAGAGGTCTCCTGCCCGCCAAGACGGCCCTTTCAGCGCTGTTTGTCGTCACGGCCATGCTCCAGCCCCATCCCATTCCTCCGTATTACCATTTCCTTCTGATCGGCCTGTTGCTCTGCCTGATCGGGGACGTCTTTCTTGCCCTGCCCCAGGATGCGATGCTCCGGCCGGGATTGGTCTCGTTCCTGATCGGCCATATTTTTTATATCATCGCTTTTTTCACTACGGTCTCTGTGAGTGCATGGACCTGGTGGGGAACACTCATGGTGCTTATCGTGAGTGCGTGGGTATACCGCTGGCTCAAACCCCACCTTGGACGCATGAACGCACCGGTTCTGGCCTATATCGTGATTATCACCGTGATGGTGTCGGGGGCCTGGTCCATACTCGGCGCTTCCGTTCTTCCCTGGTCCGGCCGGGTTATGGTTTTTTCAGGCGCTGCCTGCTTCTATGCTTCAGACATCTTTGTGGCACGGGACCGGTTTGTAAAAAAAGCGCCTGCAAACCGGTTAATCGGCCTGCCCCTCTATTATGCGGGGCAGTTTCTCTTGGCCTTTTCTGTGGGGCAATGGTAAAAAACACGGATAAGGACCCAGCCGGAAGATCTGATTTGAAAACACACCGCAGCCCCGCCGCTGATCCGTGTGCGCCGATCAGACCATCTGCTTTGGCAATCGAGAAAGCGGCGTCCCTGATCAGCCGGTTTTCCCTGTCGCAGATAAGCTCTTGTGGCGTGATACGTCCATGCGGCGGTCTTTCGACCCGCAGGCCTTTTCGAAAAGGACCGGGACCACTGCTCATCGTGAGGTGAATCCCATGCAAAACCGCCGGATCCGCGTCAATGGCGCATATCTCTTTGTCCTCCTCCTTGCGGCGGTAGTAGGTCTGGCCTGGGTATTTCCGGATCCGGGGGCAAAGGGCGGGTGGTTTCAATCGGACGTCACCACCCGGGTGGCGGTTTTCCTCATTTTTGTGATGCAGGGTCTTTCACTCCCCACCCGGGAAGTCCTGAAAGGCCTGGTTCAGTACAGACTCCACCTGGCCATTCAAATCTTCATCTTCGGCTTCATACCGGCCCTGGTCTACGGGGCACTTCTCATTGCAGGCCGTTTGTTTCCCTATGATCTGTATATGGGCTTTCTTTTTCTGGCGGCGGTTCCCACCACCATTTCCACTTCCATCGTGTTTACCACCCAGGCGGGAGGCGCCGGCACCGTGGCCCTGTTCAACGCCCCCCTGTCCAACATATTGGGCGTTTTTCTGGTGCCGCTCTGGGTTTCGCTCCACGTGTCCCAGAAAATACCCATCCCGCCGGTGGACACGCTGATCCTGAAAATCATGTTCATTATCCTTCTCCCTTTCGCCCTGGGTCAGGGGGCCAGGAGGTGGGTCAGGTCCTGGGCCGACGCCAACAGGAAGCGCATGTCCTACGCCAGCATGGGTCTGATCCTGTTCATCGTTTATGCGGCCTTCTGCAACTCCGTGAGGGGCAACACGTGGCAGTCGCTGGGCGCAGATAAAATCCTCATGGCCCTTGTCTCCACCCTCCTCCTGCTCCTTCTCGTCATGACGGCCGGCCGCATCTGGTGGAAAGCAGCCGGGTATCAGAGACCTGAGGGCATTGCCTTTTTTTTCAGCGCCACCCAGAAGGCCCTGTCAACGGGCGTGCCCATGGCCTATGCCCTCTTCGCGTCAACACGAATGGAACTGGCGCTGGTGATTGTGCCCCTCCTGTTTTATCATCCCCTCCAGCTTCTCCTGGGGAGCATCATTGTGGGGAGGTTGAGCAAATGACGGGAGGGCAGGGATCTTCTGCCGTGACGCCGCTCGCGTCGGTCCTTAAGCCGCTTCTCTCAGACCTGATACCCGCCGGTCCGATAGGTCCATACGTCCCTGGCTTCTACTTGGTTTCTTCCTCTCCGTCGAGGTGGCCCCAGGGTCCCTGACAGACGATCCTGATCAGGACAATAAAAAGCGAACAAAAATGTTTATTTAAGGGAGACAACCGACAATGCCCTGAAATATCATACCATCCTCGTGGAGTTGCGATTCAGGGGACCTGACCGGAATTTCCATGTAAAGATTCAAATCTCCACCAGGGAGAAGGAGCTGAAAACCGCCATCCTTTCCCTCAGGGGCGTGCCGATCGTTACGCTTGAACCCTCCTTCTTAATGACAGAGAATCTTCTCACGTTTCTCAACCGCCAGGCAGGAAGGGACATGTTTGACGCCTGGTTCATCCTGAACGGCGCGTACCCCCTGGATGAGGCTGTGATAGAGCGCGCGTTTGAGAATCGTTCCGCATTCTTTCAGGCGCTCTTGAGTGCTGTCAGGAAAGCCGATCCAAAGAAGATCCTTCGCGATACCGGGAAGCTTTTAAACCAGGATTACAGGAACCGGATACAGACATCATTTCTCTCCGACCTGGAGCGGCTGATCATAAAGCAGATGTGAAGGTGGTCTATCCCCGTAGCGGCATAACGAAATCGATGCTTTCGCTCTTGCGACACAGGAGGTTCTGCTCCAGGGTTCGTGACTACTAATTCCCCTTCGGCCGGATATGGCAGACGTGCTGCCTGCGAGGGGCGAAACGGTCAGGTCCCTCCAGGATCGGCTTCTCCATAGACAGGGCAAGCTGTTTCAGCATGCCTGCGTAAATCCATTGATGGAACGGATACAGTGCATACCAGTAGATCATGCCCCAGAGACCCCTTGGCAGGAACCGGGAGAGGAGCTGGAGTTCCGTCCGATCGTTGGCGAGAGGATGCACCCAAAACTCCATCACGGCCTCGCCCGGAAGTTTCATTTCCGCCAGCAGCTTCAGGTTCGAGGGCGGATTTATTTCCAGGACCCGCCAGAGATCGAGGGCGTCGCCGACCATCAGCTCAGACGGGTCCCGTCGACCGCGCCTCAGACCGATACCGCCGACCAAACGATCCAGGGCGCCGCGGACCCTCCAGAGAAAATCGGCAAAATACCAGCCCGTCTCCCCACCGATGATTTTGATGCGGTTCCAGACCTCCTGGCTTGAGGTCTCTATAACCGCTCGATATCCGCACTCATAGATCGTGCCGCCGGCATAGTCAGCATCGCCGCACTGGGTCCACTCCGGAACCTCTATACCGCCGGCGTCCGACCAGCAGGTTTCCACGCATTGCTGCCTGATGCGCTGAAGGGCGAAGCGGATGGCCTGACGACAGCTTATCAGTTCTTGAGGGATCAGCGTACGGATGCTGTTTTCTTTACACACCACCGGGTTTTTCAGCCCTTCGATGAGGGGCCTTGCAATGGATGACGGAACGGGCGTTACCAGGTGGACCCACCAGGAACTGAGACGGGGCGAGAGGACCTTGACGGGGATAATGATTCGCCGGGGAAGCCCCGCCTCCTCTGCATAAAGCTGGATCAGGGACCCGTATGCCAGAATGTCCGGGCCGCCGATATCGAAGCGTCTGCCGGCAGTCTCGTTATTTTCAAGACACCCTTTGAGATAACCGAGTACATTTCGGACGGCAATGGGTTGACAGGGTGTCTGTACCCATGTGGGGGTGGTCATCACCGGCAAACGTTCTGTCAGATAACGTAGCATCTCAAAAGAGGCGCTTCCTGAACCCAGAATGACAGCAGCACGAAGGAAGGTGACCGGAACCGTGCCCGATTCCAGTATCCGGGCCACCTCGGTCCTCGAACGGAGGTGCTCGCTCAGATCCGGGCTGTCTACCCCGAGTCCGCCCAGATAAATGAGCCTCTCGACTCCGGCGGCAGCGCATGCATCCGCCATGTTGTGGGCCGCCCTGCGGTCGGCCTCGGCAAAATCGCTGGTGCGCGACGTCATGGAGTGCACCAGATAAAAGGCCGCCCAACACCCACGGGCTGCCGCTTTCAGGGAAGCTGCATCAAAAACGTCGCCTTTTATCAACTCTGCATTCGGGTGTCGGGCCCAGGGACGGCAGTTGAGCTTGGCCATTGAACGTCCCATGACCCTGACCCGGTATCCCGAATCGAGCAGCAGAGGAACCAGTCGGCCGCCGACATATCCGGTCGCCCCAGTCACCAAAACCGGTTCGGATCTCATGCTTTTCTCCTTTGGACTGTCAGTTGCCAAACATTTCTTATCTAACGCGGATACCCGCAACCAAAATAGATAGCACCCCCAATGCCATCACGGGCACACTGCCAGCCTATGACGACTGCCCACACCGGATGCGCGTGGTTGGCAGTGACGTCGTGAGAAGTTTGGCGAGTTGCCGGGAACTTTCTTATTTTTCATGACAGAAAACCGGACAATAAGGCGCCTCTTCTCTCCCTCGCCAATATCCCGGATGTCTGCGATACGAGATCTTACAAAAAAATTGAAACTGCTTGAATGGAATCCTATCATGATTGCACCATATCATGCAAATAGACAGTATAGCCAATAGTTGCGAAAGCCTTTGGTCATCGATAGCGGGGTCATCGCTTGATTGCCGGAAAAATCGCCCCTGCGCTGCATCTTCACCAATCGATCCAGTTCGCGAATTGAACCACGTCGGGCCTTTTAAGTGTACGCCATCGCTTTGAAAATGCTCATCGGCGACCGGGGAAAGTACCTGGGCATCATTATGGGACTTTCCTTCGCCTCCCTGCTGATCACCCAGCAGTCTGCCATCTTTACCGGGCTCATGACGCGGACCTACGGGGCCATCACCGATCTTTCCCAACCTGATATCTGGGTGATGGATCCCAAAGTGCTCTTCATCGACGACGTGAAACCCCTTCAGGACACAGAGCTTTACCGGGTCCGGGGCGTCCCCGGGGTCGAGTGGGCCGTTCCTCTGTACAAAGGTCTTCTCAAGGCAAGGCTGGAAAACGGCAATTTTCAGATCTGCAATGTCCTGGGCCTGGACGATGCCGCATTGATCGGCGGGCCGCCCGCCATGCTGGAGGGGAATCTCAGCGACCTGCGCCGCCAGGATGCGATCATTGTCAACGATGTCGGTGCAAGAACCCGTCTGCCAAGGCCCCCCAAGGAATCGGGCGGCAGACCCATCCCGCTCCAGGTGGGGGATACGCTGGAGATCAATGATCATCGCGCGGTGGTGGTGGGGATCTGCCGCGTCTCCCGGACATTTCAGTCCCAACCCGTCATTTTTACCACCTACAACCGGGCCACCACTTTTGCCCCCAGGGAGCGCAAGCTCCTTTCCTTTGTCCTGGTAAAGGCTGAGGAGGGTGAGAATCTCCAGGCCTTATGCGACCGTATTCATGACCGAACCGGCCTTGCGGCCTACACGGCCCAGCAATTCAAGGACCTGACCTATGATTTTTTTATGAATAACACCGGAATACCGATCAACTTTGGCATTGCAGTAGCCCACGGCTTCCTCATCGGGACTGCCATCGCCGGTCAGACCTTCTACAACTTCACACTGGAAAATCTCCGGTATTTCGGAACGCTCAAGGCCATGGGCGCGACCAATGGCGTGTTGCTGCGTATGATCGTCCTCCAGGCCCTGGTGGTAGGAGCTATCGGCTACGGCATGGGCGTGGGCGGGGCGTGCCTCTTCGGATACCTGTTGCGGGGTACCGAACTCTCGTTTCGTCTGACCCGGGATCTTCTACTGGTCTCAGGGGGGGCCATTGCCATCATTATTGTCTTTTCGGCACTGATCAGCATCCGGAAAGTGATGCGGCTGGAGCCGGCCATTGTCTTTAAATCATAGGGACCGCATGAACCAGAATGAGCTGGCGGTTTACTGCCGTGGCGTAACCAAGTCGTATGTGACGGGATCGACCCGGGTAATCGCCCTCAGGGGAGTGGATCTGGACGTGCGCACAGGGGAACTCCTGATGCTGGTGGGGCCCTCAGGGTGCGGGAAAACCACGCTCATTTCCGTGATGGGGGGAATCCTGGATCATGATGAGGGAGAGTGCCTGGTATTCAGTCAGGATCTACGGGGCATGGGTCAGCGGCGGAGAACGCGTTATCGGGGATCCAATATCGGGTTTGTGTTCCAGGCGTATAATCTCTTGCCGACCCTGACCGCAGTTGAAAACGTTTCAGTGCCGCTCCTGGTCGATGGCGCGGTCCGTTCGCAGGCCCATGAGACTGCCGGCCGACTCCTTGAACAGGTGGGGCTGGCCGACCGGCGTCATGCCCTCCCTGCCCAGCTTTCGGGAGGCCAGCAGCAGCGGGTGGCCATTGCCCGTGCCCTGGCCCATGACCCCCAACTGATCGTATGTGATGAACCGACCAGCGCTCTGGATGCGGATACCGGCCGTATGGTCATGGAGGTCCTGCGGGACAAGGCCCTCACGGCGGACCGAGCCCTGATCATCGTCACCCACGACAACCGGATCTTCAACTTTGCTGACCGGATCGCCCGCATTGAGATAGAACGGCTTACAGTCCGGGCGCCCGTGGCTGGCGAAGTGCTTCAGGTGAACCTTCGGCCCGGCGAGTTCGCCCAGAGCGGCGTCCTCTCACAGCCTCTGATCCTTCTGGGGAGCGTGGACTTGCTTCATGTGCGGGTAGACATCGATGAGAACGATGCTAGGCGGTTCAGCCCCGATGCCCCGGCCGTGGCGTATCTCAGGGGACATGCGGAGTACAGGACCGGCCTGACCTTCGAGTACGTGGAGCGCTACGTGATCCCGAAGAAATCCCTCACCGGAGAAAGCACCGAACGCGTGGATACCCGGGTCCTTCAGGTGGTGTATTCCTTTCCAAGGGAAAACCTCCCGGTCTACGCGGGCCAGCAGGTGGATATTTACATCGAGGATCGAACCCCGAGCGATGCCGGGACCAGCAATTGAGCAATTGAGGGATTAAGGGGTTAAGGAATTGACACGTTCAGAAATGATAACTATTTGGCGCTGTGGGAAATATACTCCTCTTTTTGTCGTCGGGATGGCGCTGATGGCGGCATGCGCGCCGGTGGGCCCAGACTACCAAAAGACTGAACCGGCCATGCCGTCAGCCTACGGTTCTGTAGAAACGGGCATTTCCACATGCGATCAGCCCGGCCCTTGTTTCTGCGGGTCCTGGTGGGAAGTCCTCCAGGATCCGGTTCTTGACGGGCTGATGACGCAGGCCGTGGAGCGCAATCTGGATGTCCGCATGGCCAGGGCAAGGGTGCAGCAGGCGCGGGCTTCGGCAGGAATCAGTGCGGCCCGGCTCCTGCCCGAGGGTGGTCCCCAGGGGTCCTATGACGTCTACCGTCGTTCCGATGCGGCGGTGCCAGTTCAGGATGGCAGTGCGACTCCCACCACTTTTCGCCGACGGGGGGAACTCTATGAGGTGGGCTTTGATGCCTCGTGGGAGATCGATATCTTTGGAGGCCTCCGACGGGAAATAGAGGCAGCGGACGCAGACCTGGCAGCAGCGGGAGAGGCGCTTCGAGATACCCTTGTGACACTTCAGGGCGAGGTGGCCCGCAATTACATGGAGCTGAGGGGACAGCAGTTGCGCATGGACATTGCCCAACGAGAGCTGACATCGCGGAGGACCAACGCCTCTATTACCGAATCGCGATTCAGTGCGGGGCTGGTGAGTCATCTGGATCTGGCGAGGGCCCAGGGGGAGGTAGCGGTAGCCGAATCCAGGACCCCGTCCATAGAGAATGCCATCCTGGCTGCCGTGCATCGCCTGGGCGTTCTCCTCGGCCGGGAGCCCGCGAGTCTGATGTCATCCCTTTCCCGGCTGGCGGCCCTTCCCGAGATCCCCGACGACCTGCCGGCAGGCCTGCCCTCCGAGCTTCTCCGTCAGAGGCCTGATATTCGAAAGGCGGAGCGGGAAGTGGCCGCGGACACAGCGCGAATAGGCGTATCCACAGCCGATCTGTTCCCGAGGTTTTCCCTGACAGGGTACTTCGGGTATCTGGACGACGACCTGGAAGGCCTCTCCTGGCGTTCCGGCCACTTCTGGGGAATCGGTCCCTCGGTTCGATGGCCGATTTTGAATTTCAAACGAATTATCTCTAACATCGCGGCCAGAGAGGCCGTTCGGGACGAGGCCCTCGCACGATATGAAAAGGTGGTACTCCTCTCCCTGGAGGAGGTGGAAAACGCCCTGGTTGTTCTTTCCAGGGAGAAACGGCGCGCCGCATCCCTGGCGGTTGCGGTAACGGCGAACGATGAGGCCCTGAAGCTGGCCCGGGAGCTGTACACCGCAGGTGCGGAGAGCTATCTCGCCATCCTCGATGCCGAGAGCGCCCTCTTCAATGCCGAGGATGAGTTGGCCCAGAGCCGGTTGAACCGGGCCCTCGGGTTCGTCGCCCTCTATAAGGCCCTCGGCGGAGGGTGGCAGGGAGTGGAAGGGCAAACAGAGGGAAGCGGATCGTCGGACAAAAAAGATGTTTCGGACATCCGGTCGTCATCAGGAGGATGATGCCATGGGAGCACGTGTTGGCATGGCGGCGCCTGAGTTTAAGGCTGCGGCTTATGACAGCGGGTCGATTAGGGAGATCGGCCTGCGAGATTTCAGGGGAAAATGGGTGGTCCTCTTTTTCTACCCGGCTGATTTCACCTGTGTATGACCCACGGAACTGGCAGCAGTTGCCGCCAAGTACCCTGCCTTTCAGGAGCTGAATACTGCCGTGCTTGCCATCAGCGTTGACAGCGTGGAGCTGCAGTACCTGTGAAGGCGGGTAATTCTGCCGGAGGAAAGGACGTCACATGAGTAACAGTGTTGTGAGGACACACCATCTATGCCCAGAAATAGAGGAATGGTGGCAACAAAATTACAACGCATAGCGGAAAAGGCCCGCACCGAACCCAACTGTCGGTTCACCAGTCTGTTTCATCTGATGAACGTGGATGTGCTGCGGGAGTGTTTTCGGGAGCTGCGTAAAGACGCGGCTGCCGGCATTGACAAGGTTGCCAAGGAGGAGTACGGGCAAAATCTGGAAGAGAATCTGAAAGTGCTGGTGGGAAAGCTGCACCGGATGAGCTTCATTGGATAATGTGGATCAAGAGCGGCTGATGAAATTTCTCGGTCACCGGATAGCGGATAAACGGGTCCTGCGTTATGTAAAGCGGTTCCTCAAGGCGGGTGTCATGGAAAACGGTGCGCTCAGGGCCAGTGACAAAGGAACACCCCAGGGTGGGATTGTTTGTCCTATACACCTTCAAGAACAAGCGACTTCTCATCTCTGGCTTGCCATGGTCAATGCTTGGGGACCTTTCGATTAACCAAACCGAACAAAGCAAGAAAAGCTCGTTTAATTTTTCTCTTGATGGACACGAATAGATACTGTAGCCTAAAACTTTATCAACAGCAGGCTGTTGCCTAAATGATAGCGCAGCTTAGTTAGCCGCCAAAAGACGAGGGGTGGGGACTCTTAAGAGGAAGGCACGTGAAAGGAGGAAGTCCTATGCAGGCATGGGTAAGCCTACTTATTGTAACGCTGGCGTTGCCGGCGTGCCACACGCCAAAGCCCTCAAGGCCGGGACAACCTGAGGCGTTCGTTTCCCAGGCGAGTACCCCCCGGGTCACGAAGTTGATGGGTCCCCAGTCCCAACAGGCACAAGGGGAGATCCGCCTCCTTGTGGTCCCCGTGCGTTTCCCAGATGTAACCCCAAAACTCTCATTGCGTCAAATCGAGGCAAAGGCCGTGACCCGGCTGAATAATTATGTCAAGGCGCAATCTTATGGCCGTGCCTGGATTAAGGTCCACCTATCCGGTTGGGTCTCTCTTCCCGATCCCATCGAACGGTATCAAGTCAGCTCCAGCAATTTCAAGGTGGACCGAAATCGGGTGAGGAAGCTCATTGAGGACACCATGACCGGTCTTGAAAGGGATGTAGATTTTTCCGCTTACCAGCACATGCTCATTGTTCCTGGGGTCTTTACCCAGTCGGATAAGGGATACGGCATGTTCTGCTACTGTGCCAATCCTGGGATGCTTACGGGCGTAAGGAAAACCCCGGGTTATATGACCCTACGCTCAAAAGGCGGAAAGGAGTTTTCAGGGGGGATCTTTGTGGGAACAGAGAATGCCCACATTGGCATGTTCGCCCATGACTTCTTCCATGCCCTCGGAGGCGTTTACCAGAACCAGCGCCTCGTCCCCTGACTCTACAGTTTCGAGCGTCAGGCTGACGCATCGGCAAGGATGAAATGGCAAGACTGTACAACCTACATGGGCCCATGGGATGTCATGTCTTCGCACCTCGTCAAGAGGGATGAGCCTCCTCCCGGCCTTTCTTCCTTCACCAAGATCCGTCTGGGTTGGATATCAGAGAATCAGGTTGTCTTCATCAAACCCGGTGAAGAGAAACGGGTTATCTTGGAGCCCTTGGCCAAGGGAGGGACCCCCCTGGTGGTGAAGATCCCACTCAAGGGGAATACGTATTTGCTCGTGGAGAATCGGCAACCCATTGGCTATGATCGCGTGATGCCCGACTCCGGTATCTTAGTTCTCAAAATCAACCCTGACGCTATAGAAGGGGCAGGCACGGTCCGGATCATGGACGCAGACCCTGCAACGCCTGTGGTGTTCAAATGGACTTATAAGTTGGATGAAGTTACTGTCTAATGTATGATATGTTACTTTATGAGCGATCTGCTAGTCTCGAAAATAGTTCTCTTGTCACCTTTTTTTTCTAAGCCCCGTGGATATTTTTCCAGACTGATGCGATGATAACAGACCTGTTTCTCTATGACCAGTCGGAAGTTCTGATGTGCCGTAATCCCCTTGTTTTTAATGGAGATTAAAACCCACGCCAACCCTATGGATGCATCAGATAAAAACAGGAAAATTCAGACTCACGATGTTACGAAAGAACATCCGTTTCTCCAGAGTCCTTCGATAATGAATGTGCCGGTGAGTGAGGCCTTTTGCAGCGCTGTATTGGACTCGCTTGTCTCAAACATTGCCGTGGTGAATGCGGAAGGGACCCTTATCTATGTCAATGATTCCTGGGCACAGTTTGCCAGGGAGAACGGCGATCCCCAACTTGTGTCGACCGGCATCGGCGTGAATTACCTCAATGTCTGCCGCACGGCAGCCAAAGAGGATCCTTCTCTCGTAGAAACCGTTCTGCATATCGAAGAGGTCATAATGGGACATATTCCCCGATATTTTGAGGAATACCCCTGCCACAGCCCTCACAAAAAGAGGTGGTTTTTGCTGGGTGCGCGACATCTCGAGGCGCCCCCTACCGGAGCGGTCTTTTTTCATCTCGATATTACGAAGAGGAAACTGGCCGAAGAGGCCTCGAGCCGAATGAATCAAGAACTCGAACGAAAGATCGAGGAGAGGACATCGGCCCTGAAGAAGGCGAATCAGGACCTTCAGCAGGCGCTCTCAGAAGTGCAGGCTTTGGAAGAGCAGCTCGAGAGGGAGAATATTGCGCTTCGAGAAACCATCAAAGCCGAGCAGGCATTTCCGGGCATTGTGGGAACGAGCGCTGCCATTCACAGCGTACTTTCACAGGTAGCGCAGGTGGGGCCTACGGATGCGCCCGTTCTCATTCTTGGGGAGACGGGAACCGGAAAAGGCCTTGTTGCCAATGCCATCCACGCATCGAGTCTCAGAAAAGACAAACCATTTATTCAGGTCAACTGCGCGGCCCTGCCCTCACAGCTGATTGAAAGCGAGCTTTTCGGACACGAGAAGGGCGCCTATACAACAGCTTACAAGAAGCGAATTGGCCGCTTTGAACTGGCTCAGGGGACCTCCCTGTTTCTCGACGAAATAGGGGATCTTCCTCTGGAACTGCAGGCCAAACTGTTGCGGGTCCTGCAAGACCATGAATTCGAAAGGATCGGCAGTTCCCACACCATAAAGGTGGATGTGCGCATCATTGCCGCCACGAACCGCAACCTTGCCAAGGCCATTCAAGATGGTCACTTCCGGGAGGACCTGTGGTACCGGTTGAGTATCTTTCCTATAACGGTTCCACCGCTGAGAAAGCGTAAGGATGATTTACAGGCATTGGTTTCACACTTTGTGTCGGTGTATAATCGAAAACTGGGTAAGCATATAGAAACCATCCCCAAACAGACATCGAACGCCCTGATGGATTATGACTGGCCTGGAAATGTCAGGGAACTGGAAAACATGGTGCACCGTGCGGTCATCGTCTCCCAGGGGAGTGAACTGATGCTGGATATACCGCAACGGCTAAGAAGTCGCCCACCGGAGAATAATACCCTTGAGGAGGTTGAGCGACAGCACATCATGATTACCCTGACGTCATGCCAGTGGAAAATTGAAGGTAAGGGGGGAGCGGCTGAGCGCCTGGGCATCCACCCCAGCACATTAAGATCCCGGATGAAGAAGCTCGGCATTCAGAAACCGGGTTAGCCCAGCGCACAATTGGCGGTTCTCCCCCGAACGAAACCTTGAAATATCACGGGACCTCGATATATCGAGGCCATTTTTGTTGTCCTCTCATGCTCCTCTCCACATTTAAATTCGATTAAATAAATTATACCGGTAGGTTAAGCCATATTAGCCGGCGATGGGTTCTTGGCATGGCTTTTGCCCCTTTTAAATAGCATCTTGGCCGCAGTTATTCCTATACATATAACCAAATTTCTTTGCTTTCGTCGACCCTGACGAAAGGAACAGCCTGAAAGGAGAACAGACAATGGCAGAACATGAGCAGCGATTTGTGTGGGTAAAGGACAAAGCGGGTAACGAGTACGTATGCCGGGTGATGGACCTGAAGGATCCCAAAAAGGTGGACGACGAAGACCTCAAGAATTGTCTAGACGATGCATCCCGTGCACTTCCCATCGGTGACTAATCCGACAATAATTTCACGACGCTGAATCGTGGTTTTAGGCCCAACCCCCTGAATTTTATTCTGCGGCTTGTTCAGGGGTAAGGGCCTTATTTTACAGACCGGTCTTCTTCAGTCACACCATTCAGACAAGTAACCTTTTCATGTCTGTGAGGAAACAGCGACTTTTGTGACGTATACGGACATTGAACCCCTGAATACGAGAGGAACAACGATATGGAAGATTTAAAGGACTATTTTGAGAACGTGAAGGGCCTCGGCGTCATGGCCACAGCCGACAAGGAGGGAAAGGTTGATGCAGCCGTCTATTCAAGGCCCCACTTTATGGAGGACAACACGATCGCCTTCATCATGCGTGACCGGCTGACCCACCACAATCTTCAGTCCAACCCTCATGCCGCCTTTCTGTTTGTGGAGGAGGGACCCGGATATATTGGTAAGAGGCTATATTTGAGCAAAGTACATGAAGAGGAAAACAGCGAACTCATCAGCGCTATCAGCCGCCGGGAATACCCAATGCCTCCCGGAGAAAATCGATTCCTTGTTTTTTTCAAGATCGATAATGTCCTTCCCCTCATCGGAGAAGCATGACAGCCCGGATGTCTTGGATCGCCCGCACCCCTTAAGGGCCAACGTACGGAAATACCCTGGTGAAGACCGCTTTGGAAATGCCAGGACTGAGGACGCTTTGGTTCATGGGCATACGCGACCTTAGCCTGCCCACAAGTGCAGCCTCTATCTCAGCGGCCCCGAATCCTTCACGTTCCAGATTCTGAAACCGGCAGCGGTGATCCATTTCGCTGCGTTGTAGAATCGGGGGCCAGCTCTTTGTGGTGATCAAAACCCTTGGGATTCAGCGGGCGGGTGCATACTGTTTCACATGGGAGGCCATTCAGTGATCCATAATCAACACCTTATGTCGAGGGGCTTATATAGAGGGTCTTGATCGAGCCGTCCTTTATCTGGCTTTGAAGTACCACGACAAACCGGAACAGGGTCTTATCGTGAATACGAATCTGGGCGGAGAAAACGTACACCGGGGCGCCGTACTTGGGGCTCTCCTGGGGGCAGCTAACGGCATGGAAGGTTTTCCTCCACGTTGGATCAAAGGCCTTCCTCACTTCCCGCCGGACCTGATTCTTAGCGGCCCGTTCAAGCGACCGATTTCCGAGAGTGAATCGAAACATGCCTACCTCCCCCACACCCAAGCAAAGGAGTCAGAAACGAAATGACCGGCCATCAGACCCTCCTGATGGTGATTGTCTCCGGCAAGGATCGGCCCGGCATCACGGCCAGGCTCAGCCAGATCTTAACGGAGCACAACGCAGAGGTCGTCGTGATCGAACAGGCCTCCTTATTTAATCCCAAGCTACCTGCAAAAAAGGCGGGCCGGCCGATCACCGAGACCTGCCACATAGCCAGGATTAATCCTTGCATAGGCAATTACGGATCTCTCACCAATCCCCAGTTGGTTGGGAGGCAGAGCAAGTATCTCCTTTTCTGAAACATCTACTACATTCGCCCAATCCAATAGGCGAGGATCTATGGTTTCTGGTTTTATGAGCCGTCCCGCATCCAACTCCAAGACAACCTTATCTGGGATAGACACCTCTTTGTACAACGCCGGGAGTAGGTCCGCCTTTCCAATACGACCAAGGTACAGCAACAAAGACGTATCACAGACAATTGATTCTTCATTCATTGTCTACATCGCGTCTTAGTTCCTCGGGTGTGATTTGAGAGACAGGGATGTCGTACTCGGCGCACAGATCAAGGAACATCACGCGGGGAATGCCTGCCATCAGAGAGGCAGCCCCTGAAGACAATTTGTCAAGACGAAAGAGCATCAGTGCGGCATAGACCCGCAGATCACGGCCCATCTCATCGGGCGTTCGGTTGAGCACCTTACGGATTTCATTCGGCAGCCGAATCGTCAGTGTTTCCTGCATATGTCTCACCTCTCAATTTTGAGAATCGTTATAAATTCGTATCAAGGCGATTTCCACAGCATGCCATAGGCCGGTAATCCCTTAAAAGTAGAGTCATTTTTATAACACCGGTCAGCAAAGGCCTTGGAATTCGGTTTCTGATCCATAAGAGAAGGCCCGAAGGTTGTCGACCCAGACGTGGGGATATCTCTCCGTGAGAGCAAGCGTACTGTGGCCAATCAATTCCTTGACCTCATATAGGTTCACCCCTGCCCCCACCAATCGGCTCGCGAATGTATGCCGGCATGTGTGAAAAGTCCCCGCTTTCTAGTATGCATCACACCCTTATTGAGTTCAAGGGCATCCACGGCCCCCATAAACGTATCGCTGTTGAGATTTCAAAGATGATTCCCGGCCGCATCCGGTTTCCGTTGTTCTCGGACCTGGACGGGGCAATCGGAAGGGATCATGGGATGTATAGTGCCCACACCGGCACCGATTGCCGAGGTCGCTTCATAATAGACCCGGAGAGGGCATGAACAGGCCATGAAGATCGAATGCGACATCCTGAGCCGGAATATCGCTGAGATCTTGAGGTAGTTACGTGCATTGCAGCGTCACCGCTAGCCAGGCTAACGCATGCTCTGCGGCTGGGAACTGGGAAAACCCGCCCTCCCGGAAGAGGACGAGGCCCGCCGAATCTTCGGAAAGGCGTGGAACCCTCGGAAGCTGAGGAACGCCTTCTAATTGGGCCAGAGTCCGATATCACTACAGGATATGCGGGAGATGCGCAACGCGGGTAAAGACCATACGCAAGTCACCGCCTCTATCACGACAAGTGACCCCAACATGTGGTGTCGTTTGGTAAGATCTTCGAATCTATGAAATTGCAGGGTGCACTATATATGTAATTCACAATAACGACATCAAAGTGATGTCCACGCCCATTAAGTCACGGATTCTTGCTTACTGCGGCAGAATAATCGGGCTAATCATCAAGACTGGAGGGGAGGTTGTGAGCCCCTGTAAAAAGCCACCTGACGGCGGTGATCCCGTTTGCAAAACAAACCGCAAACGACCCCAGTCCGGTATCCCTGCCTGTTGTTTGCCGTTTTACTTTCAGTGATTATAATGACAATTATTGTTACGAAGGGGGCCATAATCATTTAGACACACTCGTTTGTGAAAAGTGCAAAAGAATGCGTTATTTTGCGAATCGTGTCTACGTATTAATGACCTCCTTAGTATGTATTCGACAACAGATGATTATCATTTTACAGAATGGATGGGGAACTCTATGAAAAAATTTACTAATCGATCAACTTTGTCGCTATCTATTCCATGTATTATAACTATTCTATGTGTTTTTTCCCTGACGGCTTACGCTGAAAAACCGCCCATTCCAGAAAAAGGACTGTATATTGGGGCAATTTTGTTGGAAGGCCAGACCCATCCCTATGAATTTAATGAACGAATTGGATATCCACATGCGTTTTTTGGAGAGTTCTTTTTATTCCCAGAAGTGATTGATCCACAGAACGCTGAGCACAGCAAGCTGAATCGTTTTCTTGAAAACTGCAAATCTACAGGCGCTATGCCCCTGCTCACATTAGAGACACAGGGAGGACTTTCGTTTTACACGAACGAAGACATTCAAGCCTTTGCAGAATTGCTAAATCAAGTTGATCTACCGGTTTTTTTGCGATGGAATCATGAGATGAATGGAAGCTGGTATGCCTGGTCGCAGCAACCCAGTTTGTATATTGAAAAATTTAGAGAATTTGCCACAGTAATACAAAGTGTGACAGACAACGTTGCCATGGTTTGGACACCTAATCAAGGATGGGGATATCCATGGTCCAACAGCAGCATTGCGTATAGCGAAACAGATATGCTGCTTTTAGATACGAATAGAGATGGCAAAATAACGGAGGCAGACGATCCCTATGGACCATATTACCCCGGAGATGCGTTTGTAGATTGGGTTGGATTTAGTTTTTATCACTGGGGTAACGAATTGGATTCTGGCTACAATCAGATTCCATACTCTGGAAAATGGTCCGATGCCAATGGGTTTACCGGAAAGGTTCAGAATTTTCACCAAGTATTTGCCGTCGATCATCAAAAGCCCATGATGATTGCTGAGACTGCCGCTTTCTTTGATGTAAACGATACCAAAGGCGCCGGGGCTACAGAAGATGGCATTAAAAAAGAATGGATTAGACAGGTTTATAATCTTCTTGATTCAAACTTGGCAGAACTTGAGAGAGATTTGCCGAATTTAAAAGCAATATGCTGGTTCAACCAATCCAAAGTTGAAGCAGAGGTCAATGGAATAGTGGATTGGCGCCTGGATGGCAACTCAAGTGTGGCTCAGGCTTATCGAAATATCATAGCGGATCCGTATTTTATAAAAGCCATATTTGATTCTGATTATGCAGCATTCGTCGCCTCTCCGGCAAGCGTTCAACCCGATAAAACTTACCGTGTTGAAGTGCAATATCGTGCGGTTGATGAACGAGAAATTGAAGTGAATCTAATTGATTCCGAAGATTTTACTTGGTACGGGGGACAGCGTGTAAAGGTAACTAAAGGTTCGGGTAGGATTGGCCTTAATGTGACGATTAATTCGAATATTTCTTTTGGAAAAACCTACAGGTGGGATGTTTTGTTGCTTCCTGTTGGTGGTGATTGGACGCAAGCGTTTTACGAACATCAAAAAGAACCTGTATGGGCTTTTCAGACGGAAAAAGAAACGCGGTCATTAAGGGTGTTATCAGAAGGCGTTACGATTTCGCTGTCCTGGGATATTGTTCCCAATGCAGAAGGGTATACACTTCTTTATGCACCTTATCCTGGCATGAGCCCCATTGGTCAAATCGATTTAGGCAACACCACGCACCTATCTGCGAGTCTTTATTCAAAAGCCGCTTTCTATGTTGCAGTAAGAGCCTATCCTATGAGTGAATCAATTTCAGATATTTGGAGTTTTGAACTACCTTAAAACGCGCAGCACCACAAGCCGTTCTCGCTGTCCAATTAATTGATTGGTTGTGTGATTTTTTTCGGTATTTCAGTATTGATGCATTCGCAAAAAGTCAAAATCTCGCGCAAAGACGCAAAGCACGCAAAGATATCTTTAATATTTTAAATAGATTAGCTCCGTGTTCTCTGAGAGCTTTGTGAGAGAT
>Ga0068714_10000386_pt1 | contig 89016 bp, 73 predicted proteins | sample MTBNYHSulfiMetaG_FD_62988 | JGI IMG/M metagenome (GOLD analysis project Ga0068714, IMG submission 62988) | Enrichment culture microbial communities from rom New York Harbor, USA that are MTBE-degrading - MTBE-NYH (New York Harbor Sulfidogenic)... | ecosystem: Environmental > Aquatic > Marine >...
GGGTGTCATACTCATTTGATGAGCGGGGGTTATTAACCAAGCTTGATTACAGCAATGGGGCTGATCTGATGAGTTATGATGAAAACGGCAACCTGTTAACTAAGGTAGATAGGAACAAGAGCCTTGTAAGATTCTTATATGATGAGATGGGCAGGAACATAAGGCAGGAGTATTTTGAAAAGAACTCATATGATTTAAATACAAACAACTTTACAAACTTTTATGACTACATAGAGCTTGGATATGACGGCAGGGGTAATCTTGTAAATGTTGACGGTACTAGGTTAACCGAAGAGATGAGTTATGATGCAAGGGCGAGGTTAGAGTGGGTTGAGAGGTCGTTAAAGGATTCTCAACTGACGGATGAGCTTGCGAATAAGGTTGACTGGATAACGGCTAGTCAAAGTTTTAGGTTTTCATTCACATACACACCCAATGACCTTGTTGATACCATGACCATGCCCAACGGCAAAACCATCCAGTATCATTATGATGAGACCAAGCTGAGGCTTTCCGGTATAGACACGGCTGTTGATGATGACGGGGACGGTACGGCAAACATGATGCAGATCATAACGGGCTTGTCGTACAACAGGAGCGGACAGGTTACCCGGATGGACTATGCGAACGGCACGAGCCAGTACTGGGAGTTTGATGCAAGAAAACGAATCAAGAAAATTGAGGTTGACAGTAACGGTACAAACATATTAAAATTGGAGTATAAACTCGATACTGAAAACAACATAGTCAAGATCAATGACAACACATTCATGTATGATGAGGCTGACAGGATAATAAAGAGTGATATAATCAGGCTTGGGAATGTTGATAACAGGGCAAAGGTTAAGGCAGCATTCGGTACATCAGCCGAACAGCCCATTGTTGATGACAGGGTGTATGATGCCACAGTTGATTTTAACGGTGACGGTTATATAGACGGGTATGATCACATAAAGGCATGCCAGGATTGGGTTAACAGTTATGACAGCGAGGAGTTTACATACGACCATAACGGGAACAGACGAAGCTTAAAGCAGAACGACAAAGAGTACATATATTACTATGGAGAACGTAACAGGCTGTTAAAGATAGAACGTGTGATAAACAAGACCGAGAAGTATGTCATAGTTGAGTATGAATATGATCTAAACGGCAACACAATAAAGAAGACCGAACACAATGATGACGGGACTTTAACTGTATACGAGTTTAAGTATGATATAAACAACAGGCTCATTGAAACGCGTAAAGGTACGTATTCAGACATGTCTGAATACTACAGTAATCCTGATAATTTACAGATGATTGGTAGGTATATATACGACAATGCAGGCATGCGTCTATATAAGGATGAGAATAACAAACGCACTTATTATTTCCGTAACGGCGGGAGTGTTAATTATGAGGTTGAGATTGATGATGCAGAGAATGAGGTTACAGAAAACACATATATCATAAGCGGTGAGCTGATTGCAGGCAGGGTTACCAGGAAGAACAATGGTGCTGATGTGGTATTGTACTACCACCTCGACCACCTTAACTCCACCAAGATGGTAACAAACCAGAACGGCGCAGTAGTCCTTGAATATGAATATAGAGCCTTTGGTACTGAGCTTGATAAAATAGGCTCTGATGAGAATAGATTTTCATACATAGGCAGGGAATTTGATGAGGAGATCAATCTATATTATGTAAATGCAAGATACTATGATGCTACGATAGGCAGATTCATCAATGTGGATCCGATCCAGGACGGCTGGAACTGGTATGTGTATTGTAATAACAACCCGTTGAAGTTTGTGGATCCGAGCGGGCTGTTAACATTTTTCTCGCATGGGACATTCTCCAATAACTCAGAAAAATATTATAAAAAATTTGACTGTTCTTTTGTTGCAAACATGACGGAAGCTTTAGAAGGGAATAAAAATAATTATGACTACTATAATTGGTCGGGAAAAAACTCAAGAAGAGCCAGAAATGATGAAGAAACACTAACTAATGCATTTAATAAAATCAAAAAAGCCTGGGAGTCAGGTGAAGTAATCAATTTTGTAACACACAGTCACGGGCAAAATTTTAATATCAATCTTTTAAAATTATTAAAAAAAGAAGGTATTGTAGTAACTAATTTTATATCGCTTTCAGGAGTAAACAGGAAGGATCTATATGATATCCAGGAATTTATTGATTCAGGTACCGTTAAAAATTTTATAGAAATATACCATAAAAATGATACTGTAAGAACTTATTGGGCAGGTATTGACAATGAAGATATTTTCGGACATGTTGCAGGATTATTTTTAGGATTAGGTTTAAATTTTCTTGGGAATGCAATGTACATGTTAAACAGCAAAAGCAATGATAGTGCTCATTTTAGTTTTGATATATCAGGAAAAAATAATTTAATTCTTAAAGGAGCTGCGCTTTATCATCAATCTACCCGAATATGGAATAATATAAAAGATGAAATATATAATTCTGTAATAAAATAACAAATTAACATATAATAAAAAGAAATTTAATTGGGCAAAAATAAAGTATTGGGCGGGGGATTGGCAGCTGCTGCCGGTACAATACATGGCATCCAGACAACAACTTTTAATGCTGCCGGTGTCCATTGGCGTACTTTAGATAGACATAATGCAACACGGGATCAAGCAAACGCATATGTTATAGCTTATAATATAAGGGGAGATATTTTAAGTGTAATGCAGGACCGGTTAAATAAACTAATCCCGACAGCAATAGGGAATAGAATAGAACTTGACAGTATGTCCGTTATATCAATGAGGACAAGTTTAGTAACTTTTTTTAAAGAAGGCATAAGGAGGCATAATGATTTTAAAGCAATGGGGAGTCAACTGCAATGAAAAATATAAAATTATTATTGTTCATAATTGTTTTATTTTATTTATTAATAGGTAATATTATGGTTTATACTTTAACACCGGGTGCAAATTATTTTTTTGAAGATAAAGATATTTTAAAATTAATCAAATATATCAAGGCAGGAAAAGATAACGAAATCAGAGAATTATTAAATAAAGGAATAGATATTAATTACATAGGTAAAGACGGCATATCTCCTTTATATTATTTTTTTATAAAAAAAGATTTTATAAGTTTTAAAAAAGCACTTGAGTTAGGGGCAGATCCCAATGCAGATCCTCCAAAAATCTACAGATTAATAGATGCCTCGATGAGATATAAAGATGACAAGTTTTTTAAACTTTTATTAGAATATGATGTCGACCTAAATTATCGCCCTGAAAACAGTGAACCATTACTAAAATCTGCACTTCATAGTACGGTAGATATTAAATATTTAAAAATGCTATTGGATAAAGGCATAGGATTATCTTATTCTGAATTTTTAACAAATAATCCATTATTAACAGCACTATCTAATAGAGAGTATAAAAAAATTATCATATTATTAGAATATGGGGCTGATTTAAATAACACAGATAATTTTGAGGTTTATAAAGGCAAGACTACTATAAGAAAATTATTCTTAGAAAGACTGGAAAGCAATACATATGCACAATTTGAAGGAACTAAAGAATTAAAAGAACAGCTGGAACTTGTAAAATATTTAAAAGAAAAATTTAACATTGATGTAAAATTAAAATATCCAAATGGAAGACCAAAATAAATAAGCAGTCCGGAGTTATAAAAGAGTTTTTTCTTATTATTAATAAAAGGAAATTATAATTGGATAAAAATAAAGTATTAGCCGGCATCTTAGGTTTATGTATAGGAGATGCGCTGGGCGTTCCATTTGAATTCAAACCGAGAGGCGCATTCAAAAAAGTTAATATTAATATGTTAAAAGGATATGGAACCCATAATCAGCCTCCAGGAACATGGTCTGATGACAGCTCATTAACATTATGCTTAATAGAGAGCCTGGTTAATGGTTATAATATTAATGATATAGGAAAACAATTTTGCAGATGGCTATATGAAGGGTTTTGGACTCCTCATGGTAAGATTTTTGATATTGGTAATACAACAAAAGAAGCTATTAAAAATCTAGGCAGCGGGGTAAGTCCGATAAAATCAGGTAATAACAGTGAATTCAGCAACGGAAACGGTTCATTAATGAGAATCCTGCCGTTAGTTTATTTTTTAAATAAAATGGATGATATTAATAAAAAAATTAATATAATTCATGAAATATCGGGAATTACACATAACCATATAAGGAGTAAAATAGCATGTGCAATTTATGTGATTTTCGGTATTAATTTATTAAATGGACTTAATTTAAAAGAATCATACTGCAACACAATAAAAACAATATATGATTATTATACAAAAACAGATTATAAAACAGAGCTGCTAAAATTCTCAAAAATATTATTCAGTGATATTTCTAAATTAAAAATTGACCAGATAAAATCAACCGGTTATGTTGTAGATACATTGGAAGCAGCTGTATGGTGCCTTTTAAAAAACAACTCATTTACTGAAACAGTATTAAGTGCAATAGAGCTTGGAGACGATACAGATACTACCGGTGCTGTAGCAGGAGGTCTTGCCGGCATTTATTACGGTCTTGATGCAATCCCTGAAAACTGGCTTAATATATTGGCAAGAAAAGATGATATTATCCAACTGATACATAAATTTTATTATTCATTAAAGTAAAAAGGACTGCGTCTTTAAAGCAGTCCCGGACAAAAAAGAATGTTAAAAATAAAAATCACGGTATGATACTGCCGCTGCATGATATTTCCAGCCGGTACCATAAATATATAAAGTTATTTTAGAGATATATGGATTTCTACCATCATCTCCATAATAGGCGGCTACAGTTGCCTTCCATCCGATAGGTATATCAACATTTTTACGAAATCCGCCGGCATCACCATAAATAGCTACTGACATTTTAGCTTCAGTTTGTCCTTGTGTTTTACCCAGGTAATTAAATGGGTAAATGAGACTCTTAAGATGACCAGCCCAACATAGTCCATCAAACTTAATTGGTACTTCCATCACAGTCTTATTATCTTTTGCATCTGTATATACAACATATTTATCATAAGGAAAAAATTTAAGATAATCAGATGCATAACTTTTAAATTTTTTTCCGTTCGGAAAATAATAATCATCCAAATATGAATATGCATCCCAACTAAGACTCCTTGAAGAACTATCCTGCATTTCTTGTTCTGTCTGATTGCTGGAAGATAATTTTTCTATAATGGAGATTAAATCTTCCGGTATTTCATTATTGCCGGTATACTCCCTGTATAGTCCTATCAGATCAATCCCGTTTGCACCTGAATATTTTTCCATCAGGTAACCTAAATTATCACCCCCTGCCATTGATCTGTCTGCTGATTGTGATTCCGCTGCTTCCGGAGGTGCCTGCAGTGCCGCAATTGTAAGAATCCCTTCATCTGTCAGTTCTATCTCTAATGAGCTTTTTTCTTTCTGTACCTTAACTTCTTTTTTTACATCTGCCTTATCCTTATCTTTTCCCTTTTCTTCCTCTGCACTGCTTCCATCGAGACTGCACCCGGCAAGCACCAGGGATAATAAGATGCCTGAATATATCAGGACTTTTGTTAGTTTTTTTAACATAACTTCTCCTTAATTTTTAATTTTTTAAACTCTCTCAATAATTAATGATTAAAATCTTAATTTATTCATATCAAAATTATTTCAACTAAATATTGAGAATAAATATTTATATTTATTATATTGTTATATCCGATTTTAACAAGGGGGTCTTTGTGTCACATTTGTCTTATTTTGTTACCGGCATATAAGACATATATTGATTACAATATTTTAATTATGTAAAATAAAAAAAACAACCACAGATGAAATATAATTATTAATTTACTTCCACCTGTGGTTTTTCTTATTTAATTATAATAAAAAGACAATTATTTTAATTAAATAGATAATAAAACCTACCGGATTTTAAAAATCTGATAGGTTTTATTAAAATGGAAAAAATTATAATGCTCTCTCAACAATCAATTGATTAAAATTTTAACTTTTGCTTATTAAAATTATTTTAATTATTTAATTATATTGAGAATAAACATTTGCATCTATTATATTGATATATATTTTTTTAAACAAGGGGGTTTTTGTGTCAAATCTGTCCTATTTTGCTACCGGTAAAAAAAATTATTTTCTTTTGTCTTTGCTTATTAAAATAATAAACAATTATATTGGTAGAATAAAGATTAAAAATATTAATTAAGGAGTATTTTATTGCTATTGAGGAATACAATAAAGCAAAAAGGACTGCCCTTTTAAAGCCCTTTAAATTTTCTATTTAAATAATCACAATAATAGAGACCTCATCAGGCTTAAGTAAATTAACAGTTTAGCAAGTAAATATACCTGCTAAACTGTTGGTATAATTATTAACAAATAACAATATTTTAATAATTTATCTTAGCTATCATTAAATTGGTTTTATTTTCGTAAGTAAAAGATCCTTTACTTGTTATTAAATAACCACTTGTACTTGCTATATTTTGCCATCCTTCATTATCCATACCTGTAAGATATGGTTTAACAGGAACTATAAAATTTCCTGCCATTGGGCAATCAATGATTTTTATAAAAAAATTAATTTTAGTGCACAAGTTTAATTTACTATTATAAACTGCTTACCCGGGATTAATAGGAAAGCAGTTTATAATTCATATTTTTTTTTAAAATTCAATTCTAATTAGCACGTACAATTTCTATCCAGTGAGTCTTAGAATCAGAAGTATATCCATGTATAGTTATTGTGTATATAATTTTCCCATTTTTTTTAGCATAATAATTTGTATAATTATTTTTATCATAATAAGTATGAGTTAAGGTAAAACTAGTAGGAACCATAATATCCTTTGCCGCTCCAACGCCATCATCATCATGGTATATGTAAGCTCTTACTTTAGAAGTTTGTCCACGATCTTGAAAAGGTATACCGGCCTCTCCTTTTCCTAGGTATAGATAATTTTCTTCACCTTCATCTCCATAAAAATATATTACATCACGGTCGTGGGGACTAGTATTTTCATCACTACCTTTAGTATAAATTCTATCTATACCAGGGCCAGGATAAATCCATTCATTATCATCACTGCCTTCTATTCTATCATTACCGGCGCCACCAACTACATCCATACATCCACCACTCGGCACATATATTACATCATTGCCATATCCGCCATCTATAAGAATAAATCGCCCTGTTCCGCCATAAATAATATCATTGTCATTTTCTCCATATACAAAACCACCATAATGACCATCTACATATATTACATCATTACCTTTACCTCCATGTATATAGTCACAACCACCCCTCCCAAATATAAGATCATTACCTCCTTTTGCATATATAGTATCGTCTCCTGTAGTCCCAATCAAAGTATCATTTTTATCTGTGCCTTCAATGACGCCTCTGTCTGGACCAGTATTGTCCGGATTTACAAATGACTGTTCTTTCTCTTCAGCCTCAGTATCATCTGTTGATAAACCGGGACTGCTGCATCCAAAAATTAATACTAATAACAGTATTAAAAAAAACACTTTTAGAAAACTTACAAAGTTTTTCATTTTTGATTCTCCTTAATTTTTAATTTTTAAACTCTCTCAATAATTAATGATTAAAATCTTAATTTATACTTATTAAAATTATTTTAATTAAGTATTGAGAATAAATATTTATATTTATTATATTGTTATATCCGATTTTAACAAGGGGGTCTTTGTGTCATATTTGTCCTATTTTGTTACCGGGCTAAAAAGTATGTTATTAATAAGGGACTATTCAAAAAAAATAAAATTTACTGTTAAGGACCACTAAGATCATAGAAAATAATTATAAAAAAACAAGAAATTTTAATATTTATATGGCATAATACCCATATAAATGGTAAATATCAGTAATAATGAACAAATAAAACTAATATCTCTATTTACTCAGCGTTCTCTGCGATTTATAACACACTTTTTAGACAGCTACAATTTTAACTACTTTATATTTTTAAATATTTATTATTTACATGGCCCCGGACAGGCTGTGTGATAAGTAATAACTAGACACAGATTAACAGGATTTACACAGATTATAAGTAAAGATTTTGTAGTTTTTAAATTTTTTAATCCAGATAATCCTGTTAATCCGTGTCAAAAAATAGTTCTCACACAGTCAGGGAGTGTCGGAAGTAATTTAAAAATCTATCCCATGGATAAATTTATAAATTTTTTCTGCATTTTTTTTACCGATATTACCAACCTGGGCAATTTTATCAACTGATGAATTCAGGAGAGAATCAATCGTGCCGAATTCTTTAAACAGTAAGTTTATCCTTTTATCACCAAGCCCCTCAATTTGCGACAGCTTCGTTTGAATGCTTTTTTTAGTAAATCGTTTTTTTAATATAGTATTACTGAATCTGTGAGCTTCATCTCTTACCTTTTGCAGTAATCTTAAAGCCAATGATTTTTCAGGCAATACAAGCGGCTTTTTTTTATTCTCAACATAAACATATTCATTTTTTTTTGCCAATCCTACAACCATTATGTCAAGATCAAGCAAAGAAAGCACTTTGCCGGCAGAATTAACCTGCCCCGGACCGCCGTCCACAAGGATTAAATCGGGCATTTTTAATCCTTCATTTTTTAATCTCTGGTACCTGCGGGCGATTACTTCTTTCATCATGCCGTAATCATCCGGATGCTCCTGATCTGCAATACCGAAAATCCTGTAACCGGATTTGTTAGCCTTGCCGTCAATAAAACTCACAAGGCTGGCGGTATTTGACTTGCCGTTTATTGTTGCAACATCAAATCCTTCAATATTACGGGGAAGATTTTTTAATCCCAGGACATTTTTTAATTCTCTTAATTCATGAATTTTTTCCAATTTATACTGCTGTTCCTCAAAATAAATTTCAGCATTCTCCTTTGCAAGTATCAAAAGCTTCTTATCTTTTAAAAAAACCGGCAAATCTATTGTTAAATCATGATTAAATTTGTCCTTTATGGCATTAATTAATATTTTTTTTTCTTCAATACTTTTCTGGATAAATATTTTTTTCGGCAGTTTATTTATATTTAAGTAATAAGTCTTTAAAAAATCATATAATATTGTAGAATAATCTATAATATTTGTAATCAAAAAATTCTTTTTATCCAGGACTTTACCTTTTCTTTGTTCTATTAATGAAATTACAGCTTTCTTAAAATCAGAGAAAATCCCGATATAATCACAGTCATCATCAGATTGGGTATCTATTGATTGTTTTGCCTCATAATCCAGTAAAATATTTATCTGATCACGTAATTTAGCTGCATTCTCGTATTCCAGCTTATCAGAAAAATCGTTCATTTTATCTTTTAAATAACCAAGAACCGGCTTAATCTTACCTTTTAATACTTCTCTTGCCATTTGTACAGACTGCCGGTATTCCTCTACCGTAATTTTTGAAGAGCATGGAGCTGAGCATCTGCCAATATGATAGTACATGCATGGAGAATAATTATAAGGCTTTTTAAATTTTTTCCTGCAAGGCCTGATTTTAAGAATTTCAGAAAAAATTTTCTGTAAAATTTTAACTGCTTCCACCCTGATAAAAGGCCCGTAATACTCCCCGTTTTTTTGTATTTTTTCCCTGCATTTAATAATCCTGGGCAGCTCTTCATTGATAATTTTTAACATCGGATATGATTTAGCATCTTTTAATTGTATATTATATCTCGGATGATATTTTTTAATAAGATTATTTTCCAGTAAAAGAGCTTCTACTTCATTGTTTGTAATAAAATAATCAATATTATCAATTTTCTTTATTAATGCTTTTGTTTTAATATCATTAGTTTTATTAAAATAAAATTTTACTCTGTTATATAGATTTAATGCTTTACCGATATAAATAATTGTGTTATTAATATCTTTAAATATATAAACACCAGAAAATTTTGGTATTTGCCGTAATTTTTCTTTTAAATTTTTCATAAATTTATAAAAATAAGATGCATAATAAATAACATTTGCTTGACATTTTGTCAAAGTTTTGATAGCTTTATAGCCATCTTTTTATAATATAATTTTCCGTTAAGGAGTTAACAATAATGCCGATAAATAAATCAGCCCTGAAAAGAGAAAGACAAGATGATGTTAGAAGAAAAAGAAACAGGGTATTAAAATCTAAAGTAAGAACTGCGTTTAATAAAATCAATGATTCAATAGCACACAAAAAGAAAGAAGATACGGAAACTTTTTTTAAAACATATATGAGTGTTGTTGATTTAGCCGTAAAAAAAGGCATATTTCATAAAAACAAAGGTGCCAGATTAAAATCAAATATGGCAAAAAAAATAAATGAAACTTTTAAAGAAAAAACAACTGCGTAAAAAACAGTTGATATTTAATAAATTATATTATACAATTTCTTATTATAACGTTCTTTTTCTAAAAAATACAAGGCCTTTATGACAAAAGCTGATATTGTTTCAATAATACAGGAAAAATTAAGCAAAAAAAACAATTACAATAAAAGGGATATATCATTAAAGGTAATCTCTTCAGTTTTGGATTCCTTTTTTGAAGTATTAAAGGACAATATCCCAAATGGGGAACATATAGAATTAAGAGGATTAGGCACATTTGAAACAAAAATTAGAGAAGCAAAGAAAGCCATTAATCCGAGAACAAAAGAAGTTGTAAATGTTAAAAAACATGCTGTTCCCATATTTCGCCCTGGTAAAGAGTTAAAAAAAATCGTAAGAGATACATTTGAAAAGAAAAATTCAAATCAATGAAAAAAAATAGTATTATTATTTAAAAAATTAAAAAACAGGAAAAACAATGAATTTAACAGGGAAAATATTGATCGTTGATGACGATAAAATGACATTAGATTTTTTTGATATAATGCTCACAAAACTTGGTTTTGAAGTAATCAAAGCTGAAGACGGTCTAGACGCATTAGATAAATTACTTGTTAACTCTCCTGATCTAATGTTATTGGACAATAAACTTCCAAAATTAACGGGCTTGGAAGTTACTCAAAAGATAAGAAAATCAAGTAAGTATAAAAAATATAAAAATATACCGATAATTATGTTTTCAGCTCTTGATGATCCGAAAAGCAAAGTTACAGGGCTTGAAGCAGGAGTAGATGATTATATTACAAAACCTTTTAATTTTAGTGAAGTACTGGCAAGAATAAGAACTATATTAAGACATAAAGAGCTTTCAAATCAATTATTGAGAAGAGAAAGAAGATTGGCAATTTTAGAATCCTTAAATACTAATTTAATTGCATTTACAAAACATATTAAAAAACCATTGTCAAATCTATATAAAGAAACAAAAAAGCTGGATTTTTCAAATAAAAGCTCAAATGATAAATTTTTTAAAAAATTTGAAAATTTTTACAATGAAATGCTTGCCATGCTTGACGGATTAGAGGAAGAAATTTTAGATTTTAGTAAAAAAGGTGATAATTTAAAAAAAGAAGAATTATCTATTGAAGAATTAGAAGAAAAAATCAACAAACACTTAAATTCTGTAAAATAATAAAATTATTTTTACAAAATTTAATCTATAAATATTTATAGAAAGTAAATATATTGTTTATTAAAATGGTCTTCTTAATTAAATGTTCATAATTTAGTAATTAATATAATGTGAAAGGATGAAATATACTTGGAAAATTATTTTAATAATAAAAAAATTAAAACAGTTCTCGGTAAGGGAACATATTTTAACGGTGATTTAAATTTTAATGACTCGTTAAAAATAAATGGATCATTTACAGGAAATATAAAATCAACCGGATTGTTAATAGTTGGTGAAGGTGCAATTATAAAAGCAAATGTATCGGCAAAATCTATAATAGTATTAGGTACTATTGAAGGGGATGTTTTTGCCAGTGAAAAGGTAGAAATGCTTACAACCGGAAGAGTTTATGGAAATATTAAAGCAAAAAAAATAAAAATTTCAGACGGTGTTATATTTAATGGACGCTGTGAAATGATAGGTTAATAAATGCAATTAATTGAAAAAAATTATTTGTAAGTTAATTTGATTAAATTTTAATAAAGAGGATAATTATGAAAACAGAAAAAAAAGGTAAAAAGGTTGTTGTGGTTGAAACAAAAATACAGAATAATAATAACAATAATATGGAAAACGGAAATATAAACATTAAAAAGTCCAAAAATATGCAAAATAACAGCTATATGGAAAAAAACTTTGGCGATCCTAATGCTCCAAGATTAAATATTAATGAATTTACAAATATGAGTGTAGGTAAATTAAAACAAGAAACAGAAAAAATGGGCATTGTATTGGATAATTTAAATACAATGAAAAAACAGGATCTCATTTTTGCAATACTTAAAAATCATACCGATAAAAACGGAATAATACATGCCTCGGGTGTTCTTGAAATCCTTTCTGACGGATACGGTTTTTTACGAAGTGTTAACTATAATTATCTTTCAGGACCGGATGATATTTATATTTCACCAAGCCAGATAAGATTATTCGGACTAAAAACAGGTGATACTGTAAGTGGTCAAATAAGGCCTCCAAAAGAAGGTGAAAAATATTTTGCTTTATTAAAAGTTGAGCATGTAAACGGTGAACCCCCGGAATCTGCTATTACAAGAATATTATTTGACAATCTTACACCTCTTCATCCAGATGAGAAATTTTCTCTATCAGGCGGTGACTCTAATAATCTTACAACAAGAATAATTGATTTATTTACTCCTATAGGCAAGGGACAAAGAACAATAATTGTTTCACCACCCAGAACCGGTAAGACAACAATACTGCAGACAATTGCCAATGCAATATCACATAATCATCCGGAAGTATATCTTATTATTCTTTTAATTGATGAAAGACCGGAAGAAGTTACGGAAATGCAGAGAAGTGTAAAAGGAGAAGTTGTAAGCTCGACATTTGATGAGCCATATACAAGGCATGTACAGGTTGCTGAAATCGTACTGGAAAAAGCAAAAAGACTTGTTGAACATAAAAAAGATGTAGTAATACTTCTTGATTCTATTACAAGACTTGCAAGAGCATATAACCAGGTATTACCGACATCAGGAAAAATATTATCAGGCGGTGTCGACTCTAATGCTTTACATAAACCGAAAAGATTTTTTGGAGCTGCAAGAAATATAGAAGAAGGCGGCAGTCTTACAATAATTGCAACCGGTTTAATAGAAACCGGGTCAAAAATGGATGAAGTAATCTTTGAAGAATTTAAAGGTACAGGTAATATGGAAATCCATTTAGACAGACGGCTGAGTGAAAGAAGAATATTTCCTGCAATAAATATTAAAAAATCAGGAACCAGAAAAGAAGAGCTATTATTAGATGAAAATGTTCTTAAAAAGCTTTGGATTTTAAGAAGAGTATTATATAATATGGAAGATGTAGAATTATTAGAATTCTTGATTGATAAAATGAGTAAAACAAAAAATAATGATGACTTTTTAAACTCAATGAATCAATAATATGAGAAAGGAGGAATATGATGAAAAAAGGCATACACCCTAATTATGAAGAAACTACAATAACCTGCGTATGTGGCAACATAGTTAAAACTAGATCAACTGCAAAAGAAATTCATGTTGATATATGTTCTAAATGTCATCCATTCTATACAGGAAAACAGGTTTTTGTTGATACAGCAGGAAGAATCGAAAGATTTAACCAAAAATACAAACTTAAAGATAAAGTTAAACAAAAAAAAGAAAAAGAAGTAGAAAAAGAAGTAAAAGAAGATAAATAATTTTAACAATATATAAAAGGTTATCTAAAAAGGAACCATCATTAGATAACCTTTTTTAATTTATTCTCCAAAAAAACAATCAGCAAATAATATTATTCTTATAAAAATGGCAAATGAATATTTTAAAAAAACAATATATTTAAAATCAACAGACTCAACCAATACATATTTAAAAGACAATAAAATACTTCCGGATACTATAGTATATACTTTTAATCAAACAAAAGGCAGAGGAAGAAATCAAAAAAACTGGATTGACTTTACAAATAAAAATGTTGCAGTCTCATTTACTATTAAACCGGATAATAAAATTATTAACTCAATATGGCTGATTGCAACCGCATCTTTAGCTTTAATTGATATTTTAAAAAAAAATAAGATTAAAAACTATTGGATAAAATGGCCGAACGATGTCTATATAAATAAATATAAATTATCAGGCATCCTGGCTGAATCAGTATGGCAGCAGGATGAAATCATAAAACTTATCATAGGTATTGGTATAAATATTAATTGTAATAAATCGGATTTATTAAACCTCAATAATGATGCTACTTCATTATTATTGGAGTCAGGGAAAGAATATAATTTAGAAAAATTTTTTATTGAGTATAAAAACAAGATTTCTAAATGGCTCAATATCCTGGTAAATAAAAAAAATTTAGGTAAAATTAAAAAAGCATGGTTAAAAAATTGTAAAATTATAAATAAGAAAGTAGAATGGCAAAACGGAAGCAAAACATTATATGGTATAATAACTGATATAAATGATGAAGGCAATTTAATATTCCAAAATGATGACATGACAGCAAATATAGTTTCCGGTGATGTTAAGGTGTTGTGAAGATACCACAGAGGGACGGAGTTGCGCAAAAACTTACTATAAACGAAATTATTGGCTAAAATGATATGAATTTTAAAAATATCAGAATCCTCATGAACTTCGTGCTCTTCATGGTAAAAAACTAAACTCATTAGAAAGTTAATTTAAACATTTTTTTATTATTTTTTACTTATTTCTTTCCCATATACGGTACTTCCTGCATCTGGCTGTTTATCATCTCTGTTGATAAAAGTGATCCCAGTATTCTACGTATAGGAAACTTACTTTTAAGCTTTTCAAGTTCATTTTCATAACCATCTACTATTCTTCTTGTTGAAGGACTAATCTCTCCCTCTTTTTTTAAGCTTGATTCATAAAATTCATCCAGCCTTTTAACAATAAAGTTAAAATTTTCCTGTACAAACTCATGATAAACAGCAGTTACATCTCTTATTTCTTCAGAATTATCGTATAAGTTGGATGTAATCCTTAAAATATCTTTAATTGTATTTAATGTAGGATTGGACAGCCAGTCATAAAAAAGAATTTCCAGCCTTTTTTTTATCTTATCATTCGTAAATGTTTCCGTACCTATTTTAAAAGTACATTTGATGTCATTTAAACAGGTTGTAACAAGATTTATATAGTAGCTTAAAATATTCTGCCATTTAGAGGCATTTTTTTTCTTTATTTCTTCTGATAATTTTTTTGAATATTCTTTTGTATCTTCAATATATTTTTTCTTTTCAAGATAAATCTCTCTAATATTTAATCTTGTACCCTTTACATCAACAATAAAAGGATCACTTACATCAAAATCGAAAATTGATAAATGACAATTAGTAACAGTATTTTTATACCGGTCAAGTTTTCTATGAATTTTATCATTTATTATTATACCTGATTTATTAGGTTTTTTTGTATTAATAATTTTTAATATCCTGCTTGCTTCAGATAATAATGTACCTATTATATGACCATTCCTGTTTATAAAAACCCTCCCCCCTGTAGTTATTGCTGCATTGATTTCAAAAGGTTTAATCATCGGATTATTAATCTCAATCCTGTGAAATATTTTGGGATTAACATTAGGTTTAAAAGGTTTTTGCTTGCATAATTCAATGACGCATAAAACAGCATTAAAAATGTAAATTGGATTCTCTGGACCTATTATAATTAATGCATCACCTTCCATTTCATAAACAATGGATTTACAAATTGTACAGATATGTTCGATCTTTTGAGGTAAAATATCGCCGAATTCCTGCAAAGGTGTTTTATTATATTTTAAATCCTTAGAAAATTGTGTATACCCATGAAAATCCATAGTAGCAACTGTACCCCTAAAATCATCATAACTGCGCAGGATATCTCCATTTTGATCAACCATCATAGAATACAATTCCGGGAATTTTTTTGAATTTAATCTGCTGAATTCACCCCACCAGTATGATTTAAATAATTGTATCGATATATTGTATGAACGCTCTAATTCATTCTGTATTTCATCATAGCAATTTATATCTTTGCCTTTTAAACTTACAATCATATTTTTCGGTAAAGTTTCTTCAGTTTTATTCTTTAATGCTAAATAACTTTTTTTAATAGTCAATATACTTTTAATTTTTTTATTAACAATCAAAGAATTTATCTCAGAGCATGATTTAAAAACATTGTAAAGGTTCATTTCAAATATACTGTTATTTTCTGCCATCATAAAAATCCATAAATTGATATTATCATTTTAATAAAAAAAATCAAATTTTTTTAAACTCTATTTCTACATTGTCTTTGTTGAAATTTATAACTCCATATCTATAATCTTTTAATGCCCCCGGATTAAAAATAATAGTATCATTGATCTTAGATTTACCGATTAATTCATGAAAATGTCCGCATAAAACAATCCTTGGTTTAAATTTAGTTATCCCGTATCTTACTGAATGACTGCCTATATGAGGCAAGCCGTCTAATTTGTCAAGAGCACCATAAGGCGGAGAATGAGATAAAATTATTCCTTTTTCGGCATTATCTATTAATGATAAAAAATTTTTAATTTCATTTTCATCAAATGAAACAAATTTATCGATAAAATCACCGGCTGACTCATATGCTTTATCTAAAGAAACGGTTTTTACATTTTTATTATTATCAATATTAATTCCGCAAAAATTTAATATGAATGCTAATTTGCTGTTTTTAGAAAAATAATGAATTCTACTATGATCTTCAAGCATATAATTCCTGTAAACCTTTAAATCCTCTTTTAACATTCGTGAATAACCAATACCTATAACAGGCATATCAATATTATAAATAATCTTTTTATGAATCATAATTAATTTATTATCCATATATTCAATTAAATCTATATATTTATCACAATTTCCCGGAACAATAAATGTTTCAGAAGGCATCAAATCAATAACATCCATCGCCTTTTTTATATCAGGCTTAATGGGATCAATAAGATCCCCTCCACAAAATATATAATCACAATCATTAAAATTTATTTTTTTAACTGCTTCAATATTTTGATGAATATCTGTAATAAAAAGTATCCTCATATTTTCCATTGTCAAATTATAAATAAAAAAACTATATTATTCTATAAATATTATATAATTTTAACATTTATTTTATTTTTTAGTTCCTGCCACTCTTTAATTCTTATAACTTTTATGACTATTATTAAATATTGACATCTAAATCAAATTATGATAATTATTTCAAACAATATTCATGCCTTTTCTCTAAAACAGGAGGAAATTTAATGTCGAGAAGAGTTGTAATAACAGGTATAGGAACTATAAATCCGCTGGCTCATGATGTTGAAACCACATGGAAAAAATTGCTCGCCGGTGAGTCCGGGATAAAAAAAACAGAAGGATTAAATCTTGAAGGTATAAGATGTCTAATAAGCGGTCAAATAAGGGATTTTAATCCTCAAGACTATTATATTGATACAAAAATACAAAATAAAATGGATGAATTCCAACTGATATCATTCGCAGCAATGGTTGAGGCAGCTAAAACTGCTAAAATACCGATGAATCATCCGGAAGAACATTCAATAATATTCCCGCCTTTTGAAGGAATGCCGAAAGCAGTTAAAGACCCTTTTAGAATGGGTGTAATGCTTGGTATCGGTGTAGGAGGGATGAAAACCTTCCAGCATTATGATGAAATAAGAATGGAGAAAGGTGCAAGGCGTGTAAGCGCATTCCTTATACCACGAATGATATCAAACCTTGCAGGAAGCTGGATTGCTCAATCTGTAAATGCAATGGGCGTAAACACATGTTATGTTACAGCATGCGCTTCTGCTACAAATGCATTGGGAGAAGCCTTTTTTGCAATTAAAAACAACAGAGCAGATATAATAATATCAGGCGGTTTTGAATCAGCAGCAGTAGAAATGGGTTTTGCAGGATTCTCAAATATGCATGCATTGTCAACAAGAAATGATGAACCGGAAAAAGCATCAAGACCTTTTGATAAAGACAGAGACGGTTTTGTAATGGGTGAAGGCGGTGCATTACTGGTTCTTGAAGAATTAGAACATGCTAAAGCAAGAGGAGCAAATATTATTGCGGAATTCATCGGATATGGTTTAACAGCTGATGCATATCATATTACAGCACCAGATCCGTCAGGTGATGGCGCTGTACAGGCAATAAAAGATGCAATTAATATAGCAAACTTAAAACCAACAGATATAGATTATATTAATGCTCATGGTACATCAACAAAGGCAAATGATCAGATGGAAATAGAAGCAATAAAAAGAGTTTTTAATGATTATGCTTATAAATTATGTATAAGCTCTACAAAATCAATGACAGGTCATCTCTTAGGAGGAGCCGGCGGTGTAGAAGCATTAGTAATAGCAAAATCAGTATTAGAAAATAAGATACCTCCAACAATAAATCTTGATAATCCTGACGAAGGAATGGATCTTGATTTAGTACCTTATAAAATGAGAGAAAGAGAAGTGAATTATGCAATGAGTAATTCTTTTGGTTTTGGCGGACATAATGCCGTAATAATTTTTAAAAAGTACACAGCCTAATATTTTTATAATCAAAAAGGAGAGTTTAATGGAGTTAAAAGATAAAGTAGCTTTAATAACCGGGGGATCAAGAGGTATAGGCAGGGCAATTGCTGAAAGACTTGCAAAGGATGGTGCAAATATTGTTATTGCAGATATATCAAAAGATGTAGAAAAATCGGCTAATGAAATTGCTTCACAATATAAAGTAGAAGCAATAGGCGTATCCGGATCAGTAGCAGATGAACAGGATGTTAAGAATTTATTTAATGTAATAAGAGAAAAATTTGGCAAATTAGATATATGTATAAATAATGCAGGTATAAGCATAAACAGCCTTACAATGAGAACAAGTGCAGAAGATTTTGATAAAGTAATCGCAGTTAATCTTAGAAGTGTATTTTTAGTATCAAAAGAAGCTATGCTTTTAATGATGAGGAATAAATATGGTAAAATAGTTAACATTTCCTCAATAGTAGGCATCAGAGGCAATGCAGGTCAACCGGGGTATTCAGCTTCAAAAGCAGGTATTATTGGTCTAACAAAAACAACAGCTGCTGAAGTTGCTAAAAGAAACATAACAGTAAATGCTGTTGCTCCCGGATTCATCCAGACAGAAATGACCGGTGAATTGGATGAAAGCGTAAAAGAAAGATATATGAGTTTGATACCTATGCAGAAATATGGTGAAGTAGCCGATGTATCTGAAGCAGTAGCTTTTCTTGCCAGCGACAGATCAAAATATATAACGGGACAGGTTCTTGTTGTAGACGGCGGTATGATGTTAACTTGATAAAAATCATTTTAAGGATATAATTATGTTGGATATAAATGCTCAGGGAAAAGAATTCCCTGAATTTAAGTTTGAAATCGAAAGATGTAAAATCAAAGAATTATGCATGGCAATAGGAGATGATAATCCTATTTTCTATGATAAAAAAATTGCAATAAAAGAGGGTTATACTGATACCCCTGCCCCTTTAACATTTCCAACCGTCATAAATTTCTGGGGATATCCTGAAATATGGGATAGGATGATAGAAATAGGCGTTGATGTAAAAAGATTACTGCATGCAAGTGAAGAGTATGAATATTTTGAGCCTTTATATCCAGGAGATATAATTACAGGAAATGTTTCGGTAGAATCAGTCAGATCCGGAGGGGTAATGGATGTAGCAACCTTTAAATCAACATATAAAAGAGACGGCAAGGTTGTATTAATTGCAAGAATGAAAATAGTAGTTATGTTACAAGGAGAATAATAATGGCATTACCAGATTATAATACAATAGAAGAAGGCTATGAATTACCATCTCTTACCAAACCTCCTATCGAACAGGTTCAATTAATTAAATATGCAGGAGCAAGCGGGGACTTCAATCAAATACATACAGTGCCGGCTTATGCAAAAGAAGCAGGATTGGATGGGACAATCACTCATGGTATGCTTATGATGGGTATCTTAGGTCAAATGATATCATCATGGGCAGGTATAAAAGCCGTAAAAAAATACAGTGTAAGTTTTAAATCCATATCAAAACCGGGTGATATTTTAATTGCCAGGGGATCTGTTAAAAAAAAATATGAAAATGAAGAAGGCAGATTTATTGATTGTAAGGTTCATGTTGAAGATAAAGATGGTGATATTAAAATAAGCGGTAAAGCAACAATTAAATTTGATTAATTTTCTTCAATATTTTTAACCTTTTCCCTTTATAAATTTTAAGAATTCAGTAAATTTCCTGTTAATTTTTTTTAAATTTTTTTGAATTTTTTTGAATTTTGCATTTGACAAGCAAATTTTGATTTGTTATTATCTAAAATGGGAGGGGAATAACTAAATTTCAATTCTGAAATTTATTCCTCATTTTATAATATATTATTAAAATTATAACATAGGTTATCGTAATGGCATCTGGTAAACCAAAACATAACTATGATGAATCAAAAATCAAAACCTTAAGCTCATTAGAACACATCCGTTTAAGGCCTGGTATGTATATAGGCAGACTTGGCGATGGAAGCAATTACGAAGACGGTATTTATATTCTTTTAAAAGAAGTAATCGACAACTGTATTGATGAATATATAATGGGTTATGGTAATAAAATTTTAATAGAGATAAACGACAACACTGTTGCAGTCAGGGATTACGGCAGGGGAATTCCCCCCGGTAAACTTGTAGAATGTGTTTCAGTAATTAATACGGGCGCAAAATACAATGATGATGTTTTCCAATTTTCTGTAGGATTAAATGGTGTAGGAACGAAAGCAGTAAATGCATTAAGCAAAAAATTTATAGCTGCAACTTATAGAGATAAAAAGGTAAAAATTGCCGTATTTGAAGACGGTAAGCTTATAAAAGAAACCGAAAAAGCAGAAGATAAACCCGATGGTACCCTTATTCAGTTTATTCCTGATGAAAAGATATTCAATAAATATAAATATGAAGAAGAATTTATAGATAAACGGTTATGGCACTATGCATATTTAAATGAAGGCTTAAAAATTCATTATAATAAAAAAGTATTTTATAGTGAAAACGGCTTAAAAGACTTATTACACTCTGAAATAAACACTGATAACTTATATGATATAGTCTATCATAAAGAAGACAAGCTTCAATTTGCTTTTTGCCATACACTAAATTATGGAGAAACATATTTTTCTTTTGTAAACGGCCAGCATACAACCGACGGCGGGACACATCAATCCGCTTTCAGGGAAGGGGTGTTAAAAGGAATTAATGAGTATTCTCATAAAAGTTTTAGCGGTGTTGACGTCAGAGAAGGTTTTGTTGGTGCTATTTCTATAAAATTAAAAGAACCAATTTTTGAGTCTCAAACAAAAAACAAATTGGGCAATGTTGATATTAAGAGTGATATAGTAAATAAAGTGAAAGAATCCGTTTTATTATATCTGCATAGAAATGAAGATATAGCAAAGAAGATGCTAGATAAGATTGTAAATAATGAAAATTTACGTAATGAACTGCAAAAAGTAAGAAAAGAAGCACGGGAAAAAGCAAAAAAAATTGCATTAAATATACCAGGTTTAAAAGACTCAAAGCATCATTTTGATGATAAATCAAAATATTCAGAAGAAACAATGATATTTTTAACAGAAGGTCAATCAGCTTCCGGTAGTATGGTATCATGCAGAAATGTATTAACACAGGCTATTTTTTCTTTAAGAGGTAAGCCCTTAAATGTATTCGGTTCTAAAAAAGATATAATTTATAAAAATGAGGAACTTTATAATGTAATGAAGGCTCTCGGTATAGAAAACGGATTGGATACTTTAAGATATAATAAAATAATTATTGCCACTGACTCAGATGTGGATGGTCTTCATATCAGAAATCTTTTATTAACATATTTTTTAATTTTTTTTGAACCTGTTGTAATGGCAGGACATCTTAACATTCTGGAAACACCTCTTTTTAGAGTAAGAAATAAAAAGACAACAATCTACTGTTATAATGAAGATGAAAAAGAGAAAGCAATAAAAAAATTAGGTGCAAACATAGAAATAACAAGGTTTAAAGGATTAGGAGAAATATCACCAAAAGAATTCGGGCAGTTTATTGGAAAAGATATGAGATTAATAAATGTCAAAATAGATCATATGAGTGATGTAAAAAAGGCTTTGAGCTTTTTTATGGGTAAAAATACCCCTATAAGAAAATCATATATAATGAAAAACCTTATTTAATTTATTGTTATTATGTTTGGATAAATAATTCAAATTTATTCAAACCTTTTACTTTTGGAGAATATAATGAAATTTGTAAAAGGGATGATAAGCAGCAATTTTATTGAATATGCTTCTTATGTAATAAAAGAAAGAGCTATACCTGATATTAATGACGGACTGAAACCTGTACAAAGGAGAATACTCCATTCATTATATGAAGTAGATGACGGTAAATTTAATAAAGTAGCAAATATTGTAGGTAATACAATGAAATATCATCCTCATGGAGATGCATCAATTTTTTCTTCACTTGTAGTACTGGCAAATAAGGATTTATTTATAGATAAACAGGGTAATTTCGGTAATATTTTTACCGGGGATGAAGCATCGGCAGCAAGATATATTGAATGTAGATTAAGCACCCTGGCAAAAGAAGTTTTATTTAATAAAGATATAACAGAATTTATAGACAGCTATGACGGCAGAAACAAAGAACCCGTCACACTACCTGCAAAAATACCCAACCTTCTTTTACTGGGAGCAGAAGGGATTGCAGTCGGTATGTCTACAAAAATAATGCCCCATAATTTTAAAGAACTGCTTGAAGCACAAATTAATATATTGGAAAACAAAAGATTTAATCTCTATCCTGATTTTCCACAAGGAGGCTTAATAGATATTAGTGAATATGATAAGGGCAACGGAAAAGTAAAAGTTAGAGCAATTATCGATAAAAAAGATAATAAAACCCTTATTATAAAAGAGATTCCTTACGGTACAACAACACAGTCCTTGATTAATTCTATTGAAGCCGGTGTAAAAAAAGGTAAAATTAAAATAAGCTCGATTAATGATTACACAGCCGAAAAAGTTGAGATAGAATTAAAAACATCCAGAGGTGAAAATGCAGATGATGTATTAAAATCTCTTTTCGCTTATTCCGATTGCGAATCATCAATTTCTGTAAATTTAATATGTATTGTTGACAACAAACCTAAACAATTAAATGTTAATCAGGTATTGCAGTATAATACAAAGAAATTAACGGAAGATCTAAAAAAAGAACTTGAAATAGAAAAAGAAAAATTAGAGTTAAAACTTCATTTCTTAACATTAGAACAAATATTTATAGAAAATAGAATTTATAAGAAAATTGAAGAATTAAAAACATATGAACTAATATTATCAACAATAAAAAAAGAAATGAATAAATTTAAACATATGTTTGTTCGCCCTTTAACAGATGAAGATATTGAAAGACTACTTGAAATCAAAATTAAAAGAATTTCCAGATACGATATAGAAAAACATAAAAAAGACATGGATGATATAGTTAAAGCTTTAAAATTGAACAGTACAAGATTAAAAAACATAATAAAATACACAATAGAATATTTAAATAATCTTTTAGATAAATACGGTAAAGATTATCCCAGAAAATCAAAAATAGTTAAATTTGAATCTATATCTGTAAAAGAAATATCAAGAGCCGATGTAAAAGTTTATTGGGATAAAAATGGAGGTTTTTTTGGCTCCGAGATTAAAGGTGATTTTTATTTCACTGCAACCGATTATGATAAATTTATTGTAATTTCATCGGATGGTACATATAAAGTTATACCTGTTGAAAATAAAATATTTGTTGATACAAATGTTTTATTTTTAAACAAAATCGATCCTGAAAGAGTTTTTTCTCTTATATATACTGATATCTCTTCAAAAATATCATATGTAAAAAAATTTAAAGTTGAAAAATTTATAACAAATAAAATATACAAATTATCCACTATTGACAAAATCAGAGTTGACTTTTTATCAACCAATCCCAATGAAAAAGTTATTATAAATTACATAAAAAAACCCCGCCAAAAATTAAATAAAGAAATATTTGATTTCAGTAAAATTGAAATAAAGGGGGTATCGACGAGAGGCAATAAAATATCAAATAAAGAAATCGATAAAGTGTCATCAAATGAAAAAAAATAAGAATTATTTTTTTAAATAATATTAATTTTTGCTTCTTCTCTAATAACCTCTCTAATAAATTTATATTTTGGGTAACCCAATAAAAAAGCAGAATACACCTTATGATCTTTAGGGATTTCTAAATACTTTTTTATTTTGCTATTTGCATTAATCCCATAAACTAAAAAACCGTTAAAACATGTAGCAAGTCCTTTTAATTCCGCATAAATTGTACCAATTGTTGAAGCAATAATACAATCCTGATCAGGTGTAGATATTCTTTTTGGTGCATGAAATATGAAAACACTGGGTACATTAAATGTAAGTATATCCTCTCCATCTTTATACCGTTTTAATTCTTTTTTGAGATTATTAAGTTTAAGTGTTTTTTTAATACCCAAAATTATGAATAAAAAAGGAATAAAAATTATATTTAAAAATATTGCAGAAAGAATCATATAATATTTCATTACCATATCCGCTAATTTTTTGACCTTATCTCGTGTTGATAATATTGTCATATATACATTTTGGCTATTTGTACCCGTCGGTGAAAATCTTAATAAATCGGCTAATTCTAATAATAATTCCTTAGTTACTTCTTTATTTAAATAATTTCTATGGCTTCTTTTACTTAAAATAAAATTCTTAAAATCATTACTGCGTATTTTATAACTATTTATCTTATTGCTTACAACACCATCAAACTCAATAGCACCATTTGGACAAATTGCCATACAATGATAACATTTAAAACAGCTCTCCATATTTATTGACAAATCATCAATATTTATACAATTAAGCAAACATACATTCTTGCATCTTCCGCATAAATTACACTTATTCTTATTTATTAAAAACATTTATATTCCTTAATCATTTTTTAAATATTTTAAATATTATATATAAAATCAAAGAAACCAAACCGCTTGCTAAAATACATGTAGTAATTGGGAAATAAAAAACAGTATTACCCTTCTTTATATAAATATCACCGGGCAGTCTGCCTAACTTAAAAGGTAATTTTTGAAAAAAAAATAATAATACTCCAATAAAAAAAATAATAATCCCAAATATAATTAATACTTTACCGATCTCTTTCATTAATAAAATCCTTTATCAAATCTGTACAAACCATATTTTTTAGCGATATTATAAGCCTCTTTTAATTCTTCTGTAAAAATTCTTCTTCCTAGACCAATAAAATTTCTCGAATTATAAGCCGGATGATATTGTCCCATAATATTAATATAAGTATCAATCGATACATATTCAGATAAAAACTTAACAAGTTTTTCAGTATTTGCTAAATTATCCGGCATTACGAGATGTCTAATTAGTAATCCTCTTTCAGCAATACCATTTGAATCAATCATTAAATCTCCAACCTGTTTATACATTTCTAAAACTGCTTTTTGATTTATTTCGGGATAATTGTTAACCTTTGATAATCTTAACCCGACATCTGCATCCCCGTATTTCATATCAGGCATATAAATATCAAAAACACCATTAATTATAATTAAAGTTTCAACTTTATCATACCCGCCTGTATTATAAACAAGAGGTATATAAAGCCCCTTTTTAACAGCATAATACAAAGCCTCAATAATTTGATAAATAACATGAGATGGAGAAACAAAATTTACATTATGGCAGCCAATAGACTGCAATCTTAGCATCATATCGCCTAATTCTTCTGCAGATACCTCCTTCCCGTACCCCAATTGACTTATATCATAATTCTGACAAAATTGACAATTCATATTACATTCTGAAAAAAAAATAGTTCCCGAGCCTTTATGACCGCTTATCGGATTCTCTTCTCCATGATGGGGTGAAAAAGAACATACTTTTGCTAATTTACCGGTTTTGCATTTTCCTTTTTCATTTTTAAGACGATTTATTTTGCAGGAATGCGGACAAAGATCGCAGCTCTTTAATCTGTCATGCAAGATATTTTTAATTTCTTTTAATTTATCATTTTTATATAATGTTAAATAAGAAGCCATACTTTAATAACTCATATTAATTAAAATATTATTAAATATTATACTAAATTTTCTTTATTAATGGAATTTATAGTAATATAATAATAATATACATATCTATAGGTAACCTAATGTTAATAGAATTAGATGAAGTTGTAGAAATATTCCCAAAACTCATCATTTGGAATAAATTACCGGAAGAATTAGATGAAGAAATAATAATAAAATTTTTAAGAAATGATTTTTTGATATTAGAATATGATATAAATCAGATATTTAAAACAAAAAATAAAAATATTTATGCATATGTTATAAATCTGGATGATCTATTATTTGATAATGATGAATCATACAATGATATTTTAAAAAATGCTGAAAATATTTTAAATCAAATATATGAAACAGATGAATATAATTTCTTCATATTCTCAACTCATAATTTTAATGAAATTAAAAATTTATTTTTAAATGCCCACATAAAATACTTCGAAATCCAGAATAAATCAAAAAGTAATATCATGAGCATTTTAAATAAAATCGTTGAACCTAATTTTATTTATAAATTTAGCAGAACAAATTTAAGGCTTTTTTTAAGGCCTTATAGTTATAAAGTTGTAATAAAACATAAAGATTTAATTTATAAAGCATTTATTAAAGATTTAAGCTTATCAAGTTTAGGAATTATAATAGATGATGACAACGATTTTAAAAAAATTAATATAGGAGATTTTATAACAATAAGGATTGATTTTAAGGTGTCATTTCTTGTAATAAATAACGGTGTTATTGTAAGAAAAGATAAATTTAATAACGAAATCGGCATTAAAATTGACATAATGGACAAATTTATGATTGATGAAAATAATTCTATACTTTTAGAGAATATTATTAATACATGGCTTACAAAAATAGTTCAATCAAAGAGGTTAAAAAAAGAAAATATCAAATATCTGCTTGATTAATTTTAAAAAGTATAATTAAAAGAAAAATCAATATTATTTTGATTAAAACTTATATCCGGTATGATACCTAATTTTTGCTGTAATTTTTCATTATATCTCTCAACAGCTTGTCTTACTGCATGTTCACTATATTTAAATTTATAAAGCAATGAAAATGTAACAACTAAATCAATAACTACACCGAGTAAGCTTGCACATGTTAATCCGACACAAACAACACCGGTAATAATGTATGAAGTTTCTATCATATTATTTGTTGTTTGATTGGCAATAAATATAATCGAAGTTAACAAAAATAATGTAGAAACCCCGCCCAGTACTCCTGCGGTTGTAAATCCTGCAATCCTTATTCTTCTCAATTTTTTTTCATTTTTTAATAAAACCGGATCTTCAGATAACTTTAAAAATTCACTGAATTTAAATACTTCATCCCCTTTTTTAAAATAAAAAATATTAGTATTCATAGGATAAAGAACATCAAATTTCTTTTTTATCTCTAATGTAATTTTTTCTTTTCTATAAATTTCTTTTTTCTGTTCATTATTTAGATTCTTGTCCTGTTCAACGCTATAAGTACTAAAAGAAAAAATAATAATAAAAAAAGAAAATATTAAAAATTTCCTGATATTAATAAAATTATACATATTTTAACATAGCCCTCATTTAATAGTTTTTATAAAAACCGTCTTCTAGCTTATCTTCATCCCATGGATTTATCTTATTACCCCAATTTAATCCTAAAAGATTAGCTAAATGAACCGTTCCTGCCCGTAATCTATTAGAAAAAGTAGTCGGATAAAGAGTCCCAAGCCCGCCTTTTTTTAATAACATTTCTATCCTGATTCGCATAACATAAACAGAATAATAATAGAAACCTTTCAAGTTTTTATCATAAATAAAATATGAAATTACTTTATATTCATTGCTCTTACATATATTAATACCGCTTTTTGATAAGGGATTAACACATGTATTTATTAAAATAAAATTATCACCTTCATTATATAGCTCACTTTTAAATACGAGTTTACCAAACTTATTATCTTCCTGCAAAAAATAATTCTCCAATTTTGGTACTATTATAGTAAGCCTTTGATCATTTAGTTTATTTTTTTTATCCTTTGGTGATTCTATCCTAAAACTGTCTACTATTAATTCCTGTACTTTCTGTATTCTCCTGGAAAAATACTTCATGCCTTTTAATTTAGAATATGCAATTAAAGTATTATAAAATTTTAATTTATCATTTTCAGAATCAATATTTACCTTTAAGAATGCCTTTTCATCCGTAATCATTTCATAAACAGAAAAATCTTCATCCGCATATTTAGTTTTTTTTACATCAATATTTAAATCAGTATTCTCACCGACTGCATTATATTTTAAATACATCCTTGTTATTATATCGCCATTTTTTACTTTTTCCGCTTCTTTATTATTAAAAAAAGTATCTGCTGTTACAGGACTATATGAGTAAAGATTTATCAACATTAAAACACATATCAATATAATTATTGTAATTTTTTTCACCATATACCCTCACAAACTAAATATATTTAATAAAATCATATTACTAAAAAAGATCAATTAACACTTTTTTACAAAATAAACAAGTTTTTTTAATATACTTTATAGTAAATAAAAAATCAAGATATTTGATCCGATTATCTCAATATTCTATAAATATTTTACAATTATGATTGTTGTATTTTGTAAATTTTTATGTTAATATTAATCAAAGGGTGATAACCAAATACATAAGGAGTTATATATATGATCCCAGACTTCGATAGAATAGCAGCTGCATTTTTAGTAAAAGATAAAAAATTATTTATTGCCCAAAGAAGTGAAAATGATGAACAAGCTTTAAAATGGGAACTCCCCGGCGGCAAATTAAATGATGAAGAAAATTATGATGATGCTCTTATAAGAGAATTCAATGAAGAATTTGGAGCACAAATCAATGTTGTACAGGAAATAGGCAGTGCCGAGGTAAATTATAAAGGTAAAGTATTAATCGTGATGTTTTTCTTGATTGAGACTGATCCTGCTAAAATAAATTTGAAAATTCATAAAGATTCTAAATTTGTAAGTTTTAATGAATTAAAATCAATAGACCTTTGTGAAGCAGATAAAGTATTTATAAACAATTATGAAGATGATATAAAAAAATATATAGATTAATAAAAGAAATTAAAATCTACTAATATTAAAAACTCCAAATAATAATAAATTCTGCTTTTATTATATTTAATAAATAAGATCTTAAATTATTTTTATATACTGATTAAAATCAGTTTTTACTATATAAGATATTTTCTTGTAATAAAATATTAATTATACTAAAATATTAATTATGATAAATAAACAAGATTTTAGATTAAAGTGTATGTATATCTATAATATAATTATTACAAGCGGTTTTACAATTATTATAATACTGTTTTTTTTCTTTCCCAAATTACGTATATTATTTGCATGGGAGGGTTCGGATCCTATAATTTTTAGTCTAATTGTACCGTTTTATATCATTATTGTAATATTCAGCGTAATATTTATGTTAAATCCAAAATCAGGTGTTTTTTTATTAAAAATGCAAATTTATTATAAACCATTTACAATAGCATTTATTATTTACTTTGTTTTAACGAATAAAATACATATATTATGGGCAATAATAATAATTATAGGATTATTAGGTTATATATTTGGTAATATATGGGCAGTATATTTAATTAAAAATAATAAATAATGGAGTAAATATTTATGGGAAAATATGAAGAAATAACAAATGCAAGAAAAATATTAGATATAGATGAATTTGAAACATTAAAAAATATTAAAAAAAAATTTAAGGAATTAATAAAAAAATACCATCCGGATACATGCAAAACTGATAAAAATATATGCCGGAAAAAAAGCGAACAAATAATTAATTCGTATAAAATTATTATTAACTATTGTGATAATTATAGATTCTCTTTTGAAAAGGATGAAATAGAAAAATATCTATCACAAGAGGAATTTTGGAAAAAACAATTCGGTAATGATCCGATATGGAGCAATAATTTTGATAAAAATAAAGATCTATAAGATAAATTATCAAAAATAATATATAATATTAATATTAAAAATAAAAATTTACTAAAATATAGGCATAGCAATTTATTATTAAATCAAAAATATACTTTTATTTAAAACCTTTTTACTATTTGTTTTGCAAATTCCGAACATTTAATTTCTTTTGCGTTTTCCATCATCCTTGCAAGATCATACGTTACCGTCTTGGCAGAAATAGTATTCTCCATACCCTTTACAACAAGATTTGCCGCTTCTTTCCATCCGATATGCTCTAACATCATTACACCGGATAAAATCAATGATCCGGGATTTACTTTGTCAAGTCCTGCATATTTTGGAGCTGTGCCATGAGTTGCTTCAAATATTGCAATAGTATCGGATAAATTGGAACCCGGAGCCATTCCAAGACCGCCTACTTCAGCCGCCAAAGCATCGCTTATATAATCACCGTTTAAATTAGGTGTAACTAAAACATCATATTCATCCGGTCTTAATAAAATCTGCTGAAACATTGCATCTGCAATCCTGTCATTTATCATAATTTTACCTTCCGGCAATTTACCGCCATATTTATCCCATAAATCTTTTTCCGGAATGACAATATCACTAAATTCCTCTTTTGCCAATTCATAACCCCATTCTTTAAATGAACCTTCCGTAAATTTCATGATATTGCCTTTATGAACAAGAGTTACAACTTTTTTATTATTATCAATTGCATATTGTATTGCTTTTCTGGCAATGTTTTTTGATCCGGAAGGTGATATAGGTTTAATACCTATACCGGATTCTACTATTATATTACAACCCATTTCATTATTTAAAAATGAGATAACTTTTTTAACTTCATCTGTACCTGATGCCCACTCAATACCTGCATATACATCTTCTGTATTTTCCCTAAAAACAATCATATCAACCTTTTCCGGATTTTTTAAAGGCGATCCGATTCCATTAAAATATCTTACCGGTCTGACACATGCATATAATGATAATTTCTGCCTGATTGTAACATTTAAACTTCTAATTCCTCCTCCGACGGGAGTAGTCAAAGGTCCCTTAATACCGACAAGATAACTTTTAAATGCATCCAATGTTTTTTCAGGCAGCCATTCCCCGCAATTATTATATGATTTTTCACCTGCATAAACTTCCGTCCATGCAATTTCTTTACTGCCATTATAAGCCTTTTTTACAGCTTCATCCAGTACATATAATGCTGCATTTGTAATATCATTACCAATGCCGTCTCCCTCTATAAATGGAATAACCGGATTATCCGGTACAATCAATTTTCCATCCTTATTTATTTCAATCTTTTTTCCTGATTTAATAGAATCAATAGTCTGCCTGATCATATATTTGTACTCCAATAATAAAATATTAATAAAATTATTAAAACTTAAAAAAAATGACACTTTTCCATAATTGCTGATTATCTTACCACGAAGATCACGAAGTTTTTTAAAAGCGTAATTTTCCAACTTATTTAATATAAATCTTCGTGCTCTTCATGTGCTCCTGTGGTTATATCAAAAAAGTCAACAAAATATTTTTTGATTATTCAAAATTCTTTAAAAGTTCTTTAGCCCCAAGTCTTATCTTGTCATCAGAATCATTTGCAAGCTCTTCCAGTAATGATACACTTTCATCAGGTTTAAATTTATCAACATATACTAATGCCAATTCTTTCATTCTTTTGCTTTCCATTTGTTTTAATCTATATATAATCGATGAAGAATTTATCTTAATAGAATTATCAACATGAAATTTAACAGCATAATAAGCTAATTTTTCTTTTTGTATATTTCTTAAAATAAAACTCATAGTATTTAAAACATCTTCCGGTTTATCCTTATAGGTAGTGTTTACTATTGCTTCAAGAGCCGCTAAATTTATATTTTCAGGGTATGAAGTTTTTAAATATGTTTTTAAATAATCATAAAAAGAAGAATCCCCGTAATCTTTGATTAAATTTAAACCGGTAAATCTAATATCAAAATCGCTCGTTGACCGCATAATACTCTGTATTTTGTCAAGTGAATCACTTTTCAGGATAAGACCGTATTTTTCCATTGCCAGTATTTTAATATCTTTAGAATAAACATCATAAAAAATTTTTAATGTCAGTCTTGCTACTTTTTCAGTATCATTTTCATCAATGGATTCAAGTACATTAATTAAAATATCATTATTAGCCTCATTACTCAATATTTTGATTATTTTTTCTTTATTGTCTTTCGGCAATGATTTTAATGCCAATGAAACATTTACTTTTTCTTCAACTGTCATATTTTTAATAGCAGATTCATTATTGAGCAAATTTTCCAATAAATTTTCTGTTAGTTTCTCATTTTTCTTTAAAATTAAATTAAATAATATTTTTTTATAATCAGGATTGTCTTCTGCAATTTTAGAATTATAAGCATTCTCCAGCGAATCCTGTATATTTGAAAAAAAATCGTCATTTGGATTATTCGTAATTAGATTTTTAGGTAAATCATTCAGCAATAATATAACGGCATATCCGACAGGATATTCTTTCTTTGTAATTGATTCATCTAAAATAATATCGATTTTATTCTCATTCGATAAAAATTTATTTAAATACCTGCCGGCTTCTTTTTGATCAATATTCAAAAGACCGCAAAAGGCATAAAATTTAGCTGCCTCATTGTCTTTTTTTGTAATTATTTTTTTAAATGCACCTTTGTTATTTGATCTGATAAAATTATCAATCTTACTTGCTAATTCTTTGTCCTGTATTAATGACAGATCAAAATAAACAGCATTCAACTCAATATCAATTGTACCTGTGTCTGTTTTAGACCTTATTATTATATTAAAAAATAAGGCTGATATTAAAATTAAAATAAATAATACTAAAACAATTTTATTGCCGTATCTCATTTAATAACCCAATTATTTCAATTTTTTGGGATTATAACAAAGCAATAATATAATGTCTATACTTATTTTTTTATTTATATAAGAACCTCACTATCCAGATTTAATTTTTAAAAATGAATAGTGATATAATAATTTAGGAAATAATATATTCAATCTTGCATTTTGGATGATTTTCCATAAAATTTTTAATCTGCTCTTCTGACACTTTTGTCCTGCCCAAACTAATCTTTGTAAGATTTGCCAGATTCTTCAACGACTCTAAACTTGTAACAGGACAATTATCACAAATAAGCGACTCAAGAGCAACACACTCTCTTAACGGATCAAGATCTGAAACCTGTGTATTTAAAATATACAATTTTTTAAGTTTTTTCATATTCCTTAGAGGCTCAATGTTTGTTATTTTAGTTTTATTTAAATTAATATCTTCAAGTTCCAGGCAGTTTTTTATAGCATCAAGATTATCAACATCACAGAAGAGAATTCCCAAATCTTTTAATTTGGACATGTTGCATAATGATTCAATACTGCTGATAGGATTTCTAATAAGCGAAAGGTATTCAATATTAATAAGATTTTTTAATGAAGATATATCTGATATATTTTGATCGGTTATCCTGAGGTATTTTAATGCAGTTAAATTTTTAAGAGGTTCTACACTTTCTATTTTTATTTTACAAAGATATTGATCGCCCTCAAGTAATAACCGTTCTAATTTTTTAAGATATTGTAAAGCATCAATGCTTGTAAATTTACCATATGTAATATTTAATTCTTTAAGATTTATAAGATAACGAAGAGGCTCCAAACTTTTCATTTCCTGACAGGAAAATCTATCCAGTAAAAAGGCTTTTTTTACATCTTCTCCGCTTTTTGGTTTTCCAATTTCCCATTCTAAATAGTTTTTCCAATTTTCATTAAGGCTATTCCACCAGCCCATTGGATCCTCATTCGGATCAGGACTTTGAGGTGCAGTACACAAGGCTAAAAAATCCGGATCATTGTGATAATCTTTAAAATCGGCTTCTTGTTTAAAACGGTTTGGTTCATGCCCTAATTGAAGCGCAAGCTTCATATACTTTAAAAGATTTTCCTTGTCCTTTCTTAAGGAATAAAGACAGGCCAGGTTAAAAGCAACCCTGCTATCCGTTATTTTTTCCGGCATAAGTTTTTCCATAGCAATTCCTGTTAATTCTGCATCATCAACTCGGGTTAAAAGAACAATAGTGTTGCCGAATAATTCCTGCTGTATAAAATTACTCCTTTTCATAGGCAGATGTTTTAGATAAGCACGGAGCATTCGTTCTGCTATATCATTTTTATTATTTTTAAGAGCAGAAAGCATTTTATCATTAACCCAAATACTGACAACCTCGCCAAGACCTTCTAGAGAAAAATCAATATCCTCCACAGCCCGGATAAATACTTCATTATCCATAAGATATTCACTGTATATATCAATGCCCAGCATGCCGGAAGTATACTCATCAATACGGTGTGATACAAATTTCATAAGCTCATTAAAACTTACTTTTGACTTTTCACAATGAAGTATATAAATTCCTTTTATATTATTTAGAGGAGAAAGATCCGAAATATTTGTAGAACTAAAATTCAGAATTCCCAATTTTTTAAATTTATTTAATACCTGAATATTTGATACGGGAGTATTGCAACAATTTATATCCTTCAGCTTTTTTAAATTAACAAGCGGTTCCAGATTTTCTATACCTGTATTTGAAAAATTTATCTTCTCAAGTTTTGGAAGATTTATTATAGGTGTAAGATCAATCACTTTTGTATAGGAAAGATCAAGCCTTTCTAATTTTAGTAAATTTGCCAATGCTTTTATATCCATGATAGGCATACCTGTTAATTCAAGTCTTTTAAGATTTGTTAATTTTTCTAAAAAATCAATATTCGAAACATTAGCATTTCTAATACTGATACTCTCAATATCAATCAATCCACTAAGCGGAGATAAATCAGAAATATCTTTTTGCCGTGATAAATTAATATTTTTTAATTTTTTAAATATACATAAAGGCTCTAGTGTTTTCAATGACAGCTTTTCATCATGAGAATAAAAAGAAGTTGACTTAACAATTTTTTTTAATTCTTTATCTGTTAAAGACTGGCCTTCTTTAATACTGTTAGCATTCTTTATTGCCTTTTTCCAGTCATTACTTAAATTTTCCCACCATATTTTTAAATCTTCCAAACTTACAGTACCATCAGCAACTTCAGGAATTTCAATTTCTAATTCAAGTATATCAGCAACCTTCATTAAAAAAAATGCCCCTACTTTATAAGGTTGAGGATCTTCAACATCTCCGCCTTCATGTGAAAAAAAGCAAAGTGAAGGTTCCCCAAAAGAATTTTTCTTACCGGGATGATAAAGCCACCAGTCAGAATAATCGGTAATAGGACATAGTGCATCTTCTGCATCAATATAATCCAATAATTCGGATTCCTCATCCTCCAGGTATTCAGGTTCAAATCCTCCTGCATTACCAAGATATAACGCCCACCCTTCTTCCGGGAATGACATATACTCATGTTTAGCTATACATTTTCTAAAAGAATCAGGCCATTCATTATATTTTTTTAAATCAGCCGGCGGTGATGCAGTCAATGTTCTATCCCCTCTAAAATTAATTACCAGATTGTCTCCATCCAGCTCCGCATTATGTGCTTCCATCATAACAGCCTTAAGCACAGGCTCAAAGCCTGGTGTATCTGCAAGATAAGCAAAATGCTCAATTAAGGCGTTATGTAATTCTCCCTGATTTTTTGCATTAAGTATTTTAGCATAATCATTAGGATTATTTTCTGCTGGAGAAGAACTTGCGGTTGCTTCCACATAGCCTTTTTTTATTTTAGAAGCAGCAAGCTTTTCTGCATCCTTTAATGCTTCTTCATCAGAAGAAAACTCTTTTGTGTTACTCTGTCCATCAGTGCCGATTTTTCCGTAACGGACAGTGTGGGAATTACCGGTAACGGTTATCTCCCAGAATTTGCTGGATTTGTCATCATTGTATTCTAAGTATTTTTTCATTGTTTACTCCCTTGTTTATTTTAAATTATATAAAACATTATTATATTTTTTATATAAAATAATTACCGAAAAGTATTGATAAAAGCAGCAACTTAAATAAAATATTTTGATTATCAATAATAAAACCGATTATTTAAATATACATATATTTACACAAAAATATTCAATAAATAATATAGCTCAATATATTAAAATTTCTAATCTTTATATGATAACTTTTGTGTCAAAAATGTATTATTTTGTGTCATTATGCGCTAAAAGCAAAAAAATACTTTATTAATTTACTTAAAATATTAATTTGATGATTATTAAACCATTTTTTTTATTATATTTTCATTGTGTATAAAGGTATATTTGTTAAATATATAGAATAATCTGTTGTAAATTTATATAGTTTATGAAATAATGGTTTTATATTTTGACAATGTATAATTTTGATTCTAATCTTGCTATTATATGAAATAGATCCAAGATATTTTTAATAGATTATTTTTTTTTATGAAAATATTTCTTGATTACTAAAAAAAAAATTGTTAGTTTTTAAAAAATAAACTTAGGAATTTCAATGGGATTTTTTTCTCTATTTTCTCAATCACTTATTAATGAAAAATATATTTTTTTTGATGTTGAAACAACCGGCTTATTCCCTCTTGCTGATGATAAAATAATAGAAATAGCTATGATAAAAACCGAAAAAGGTAAGATTATCGATACAATAAATACTATTATTAATCCTGAAAAACCAATACCGGAAGAAGCTTCAAAAATAAATAATATTACAAATGAAATGGTTAAAGATCAGCCTGCATTCACAAAAGAATTTGGTGAAAAAATAATTGACTTTATTGAAGACGCCACATTAATAGCCCATAATGCAATATTTGATATAAGTTTTTTATCCGTAGAACTGGGGCATGTTGGCATAACATTTGACAGATGGAAGGCAATTGACACGTTAAAAATAGCAAATGAACTTTTCCCTGGACAAAAAAACAGACTTTCAAATTTAATGAGAAGATACAATATTCTTCCGGAAGGAGAATTACATAGAGCCTTAATTGATACAGATGGTTTAAGGAAAATATTCTTTGAGTTTTTAGAAGAATCAATCATACGTAACAATACAATAGACCAATTAATTAAAAAATTTGGTTTTAAAGGACAGCATGTTCATAAATCAATCCCTGCTAAAATTAGAGAGTCTATAATAGAAAAAAAAACCGTAAGCGGAAGTTATAAAACAAGAGAAGGAAAAATACTTGATATTTCATTCTTTCCAATAGCGCCTGTATGGGTTGATAAAAAATGGTATCTGCTGGTAGAAGAAAAAGACACAAAAAATATCCTTACATTATATTGCAATAACTTTATTAAAATCCAAAATTAAATAGAACAACTCTTTGCAACATAATTACTGTTTAAATTTATCATTGATGATACAAATGTTTCCTGCCATTTTATATCCGGATTATAAACAAATTTTATTATATATCTTTTATTATCGGGCAATTTTTCTAATTTTAATATCCAGTTAACAACTTCTTTAATACCCGATGAATTTAAAAAGGCTAAATTTCTGATATCGACTATTACAGATTTTAACTCAAGTTTTAAAACTCCTTCATGAATTTTATTAAAAAAAGGCTCTAATATTTTATTAGGATTTGAAGTCCTGGTACTGCCTGTTATTAATGCAGTTCCATTTTTATAATTTAAAATTAATCCTCCACTCCCTGTTGGCCCAATTTTTAAATCCATCCAAGTACTCCAAACTTTATTATATAAAAAAAATATATTATTAATCAATTTAAAATAAAAATAATAAAAAACATATTAAGTTTTCCTTATAACTTTATTAATAGCAGCTTCAAGTTCATTAATCGTAAAAGGTTTTGTTATATAACCTTTAAATCCATAATCTTTATAATTTGATACTACAGGATCATTATAATAACCACTCGATACTATCGCTTTAATATCAGGATCTATTTTTAATAAAGCCTCAATAGTATCTTTACCTCCCATTCCGCCTATAATTGTTAAATCAATAATTACAAGATCAAATTTATTATCTTCTTCCATAGATTTTTTATATATTTCAATTGCTTCTACACCATTCCTGGCAAAGTCGGGAAAATACTGCAATTTCTGAATTAATTTACCTGTAGTAAATCTTACATCATCATCATCATCCATTATCAATATTCTTCCTTTATTCTTGCCAACCTTATTCTTCATCGTCATTTCATTGCCCCCTATATTATCATCATAAGCAAGAAGATAAATATAAAATGTTGTACCCTTATTTACCTTAGACTCAACTGAAATAAAACCTTCATGCCTTTTTATAATTGAATATACAGCAGCTAATCCAAGTCCATTGCCTTTCTCTTTTGTTGAAAAAAAAGGATCAAATATTTTCTGTATATTTTCTTTAGGTATACCAATACCATTATCTTTTATTATAATCTTAATATAATTTTTATTTTCAAGAGCAACAACTTCATTCTTTTTTGATGTAACATTTTTCACTATAATTTCAATAAAACCATTATCCCTTAAAGATTCAACGGCATTGATTATTACATTATTAAAAACCTGACTTATTTGTACTTTATCAATATCAACATACCATAAATTTTCAGATATTGTAATTTTATGATCGACATTTGATTCCTTTAATAATAATGAAATTGATTTATTTATAATATTTTTTATTGAGGTCCTTTCCTTAATTGGCGCACCTCCGCTTGAAAAAGTATTCAATTGATTAATTAATTTTTTTGCTTTAATAGCTGCCTCTTCCGAATCAAACAACATCTCATATAATTCTTTATCATTTTTTGCCTGTAATTTTGCAATAGAAATATTACCAAGTATTGCAGAAAGTATATTGTTAAATTCATGCGCAATACCGCCCGCAAGAATACTGATAGACTCAAGTCTTTGTGTTTTTATTATTTCTTTTTCAAGCTTTTTTCTTACTCTAATATCTCTTGCAATAACAAGAATTACTATTTCTCCATTTAATCTGAAAATATGAGCATTAATATCAACCGGTATCTTTTGATTATATTTAGTTAAAACAATAGTTTCAAAAAATATCTGATTTCTTTCTAAAAGCAAATCCCGTAATCTGGGTAATTTTGATCGTACAGGTTTTTCGATAAGATTAAAAGGAGAAATATCATTAAAAAACTCCTCTCTGCTGTAAGAAAGCAAATTACAGACTGCATTATTAACCTCAATTATTTTTAATTGATTATTATCAATAAGTTTAAATAAAACTATTGAGTCTGTAATTTGATGAAACAGTTCCCTAAATTTCTTTTCGCTTTCTCTAAGTGCAAATTCAGTTTCTTTTATATCAGTAACATCTTTTATAAAACATTCTATTGCAATATGCTTAGCATTATCATCATATTTATTAATAAACCTTTGCTCTGTCCAAATCATACTGCCGTCTTTGCATTCCCAACGGATGATAACAGGTTTAGTTATCATTTTTGGATTCTCTAAAATAAATTCAAACAGTGGGAGATCATCATAAATAACCAATTTATAAAATAATTTTGGATTTTTATAATGTTCCTCAGGAGAATAACCATTAATATTTTTTGAAGACGAACTAACGTATTCAAAACCCTGCTTAGGAGAGAGGTTATATACATAAATAAGATCAAAAATATTTTCTTCTAGAAATTTATATTTATCAAAATATTTTTCCATCTAAATATAGCCTGTAGTTAAGTTGTTTTTAGAGAACAATTTAAATATCAATATACTAAAAAAATAAAATTATTAATAAAAACTAAATTTATTTTAATAAATTTTTAAAAAAAAGTAAACGATTTAAACATTTTACCCCTTTAGAATAATAAAAGGAGGTAACTAATGGAGAAATCCCTAAATCTAAGCCTTATTGAAGGAAGACTTACACATGACCCGGAACTTATGTATACAAAAAGCGGAACTGCAATATGTAAATTTGATATAGCAGTAAATTTCAATTTAAAAACAAAAGGAGAAGTTTATAGTGAAGTAAGCTTTATTTCTGTGAATACATGGAATAAAGTAGCAGATGCATGTTATCAATACTTAAAAAAAGGATCAAAAGTTAGAGTTAACGGCAGATTAAAACAGAATTCTTGGGTAAATAAAAACGGAGAAAAAAGAAATAAAATTATAATCGAAGCATTAAGCGTAGAGTTTTTAGGAACCCCAAAAAAGAGTGAAAAAGTAGCTTCTTAAATAATACTATCCGGGTTAATTAAGATGGGGGTGACTAAAAAGTCATATTTTTATAATAGATAATTTTATCTAATATTATTTATATATTTTATTTAATAAAAAATATAGATAAAAATAAAAAATGATTTTTTGGTCACCCTCTCTTATTATAATTTTAAATAATTTTATATAAAATAAATATATTTACTTTAAATTTTATAAATACTAATTTTATGATATAATATATATATATTATAAGGATTTAATTAATGGGAGATAATATTATTACATTAAACTATCCATTTATAGATCATCAAAAAGAAGTTGTTATTGAAACTACACTTAAAAGTTATTTAAAAAATTTAAATAAAGCTAATTTATTTCAACAACTTTCATATATATTAAAAGAAATGATAGGTAATGCAAATAAGGCAAATCTAAAAAGAATCCATTTTATAATGAACAATCTAAATATTAACTCTCAGGAAGATTATAAAAAAGGCATACAAACTTTTAAAGAAGATTCATCTGTTAAAGCAAAAAAATATTCTGATGAAATGGAAAAACAAGGTCATTTTGTTAAAATAGATTTATATACAGAAAATAATAACTTTATTATGTCTGTTACAAATAATTCTGAACTTACAGATATCGAAAAAGAAAGAATAAATAATAAAATAAAAAAAGCCAATAAATTTAACAGTATTGAAGAAGCTCTGGAGGAAGGACTGGATACAACAGAAGGAGCAGGTCTTGGATTAATACTTACATTATTGATGTTAAGAAAAATTGGTTTGGATGAAAATGTTTTCAAATTAATTGATGAAAAAACGCATACAAAATCCTTAGTACAAATACCTTTATCATTATTAAATAAAGAAGAAGAAGAATTTATTGCTGATGTAGTTAAAAAAGAAATAGAAGAAATACCTCAATTTCCTGAACATATTTTAGATTTACATAAAATACTTGATAATCCTAATGCAAATTTTGACGATCTTGCGCATATAATAAATAAGGATCCGGCATTAATAGCCGACCTTTTAAAAGTTGCAAATTCGAGCATGTATATGATTCCTCACAAAGTAAAAACAATTGAAGAGGCAGTAAGGCAAATCGGCTTTAAAGGTGTAAAAAATTTAATATTGGCATACACGGCACAAAAATTACTTAGCGATAAATACAGTATGGAGTTAATCAAAGATACAATTAATCATTCTGTTGAAGTTGCTTATTATGCATATGAATTTTGTAAAATGTATAATTATAAAGATTTACTGGAAGAAACATATACAGCAGCCATACTACATGATTTTGGAAAAATAATAATAAATTCATTAAAACCTGATATACTTGAAAAAATCAGGAGATTATGTAATGAAAAAGGCATCAATTCCAACATAATAGAAAATTTAACGGACGGATTTAATCATTCTATTATTGGGGCAAGACTTGCGGAAAAATGGAATTTCCCTGATACAATATACGAAACTATAAAGTATCATCATATACCTTTAGAGGCAAGTGATAAAAATAATAATCTTGTATACATAATCTATATGTCTAATATTATTTATTATTATAAAAGAAATGAATTTTTTTATGATAATATTAATCATCAGATTTTAAAGTATTTTAATCTAACGGTTGAGAATGAATTTAAAGCTATAGTTGATAAAATCGGTAAAGCATACTTAGCAAGAAAAGCAAATAAGGATACAAATTAAATCTATCAATTACAGCTATAATATGCTTTTTACTATATTCTTAATATAATTTAGTTTATCCAGCAATACTTTTTATTAATTTTAATCCTGCTCAATAGCATCAATCTCAAATCCGGCATCAATAATCATTCGTTTTGTTTCTTCTATGGTCTCTCCGCCGGTTGTTAAATATCCTTTTGAAAATATCGAATTAACAGGATACAGGCATAATGACTGCATACCTCTCAAATGATACTCTCTCCCTCCTGCAGCTCTTAATTCTGCCTTTGGTATCATAAATCTGAAAACACATAAAATTTTTAAACAATACTCAGGTGTCAATATTTGCGGATTTTTAATTTTGTGTCCTTTTATAGGGATAAAAAAATTAATGGGTATTGAGTTTGCATTTACTCTTTTTAATTCTCCTGTAATATTAATTAAATCATCTAATGATTCACCCATGCCTATAATTACACCGCTGCAAATATCCAGACCCGTATTTCTTGCTATATTAATGGTTTCCACTCTCTTATCATAAGAATGAGAAGTGCAAATTTCACCATATTTTTCCATACTTGTATTAAGATTATGATTGTATCTGTCAACTCCCGCTTCTTTTAATTTTTTAGCATCCTCTACAGTTAAAAATCCAGCGGACACACACGCTTCTATTTTAAATCTTTCTTTTATTTTTCTTACAACATTGCAAATCCGATCTATCCTATTTTTACCAAGATCTCTTCCTGAAAATACCATACAGTATCTATAAGCACCGTTTTTATATGCATTTTCCGCTCCTTTGATAATCTCTTCATCATTTTTCATAGGATAAACATTCTTATTATCAGAGGCATTTCTTGACTGGGCACAATACTTACAGTCTTCCGTACAATTACCGCTTTGTACATTATTAATTATCTGGATTTTTACTTTATTCCCATAATATTTACTTCTAACCTTATATGCAGCATGTAAAAGCGGTAACAATTCTACATCATTTGATTTCATAATCCATTTTATATCCTCAGGATCAACAGCTCCATTAATAATGCTTTTATTTACAAGTTCATCATATTTATTAATCATTGAATACTTCCTTTATTTTATATTAAAAAATACAGCTTAATTATTATAAATCAACCGCTTTTATACTCTTTCTACACCTAAAAGCGTATAATTTCTTGAAAATATCATAATTATCTCTTCTACAACCTGTTCTTTTCCAAACATATGTACCATATTTTCGGTATCCTTAAAGAAGCTGCCTGTTTTGTTAAGAAAGCTTAATATTTTTTTAATACAAAGATTCATCGTATTTTGCAACCATTCCAATCCTTTTTCCTGGATAATTAAGAAAAAAAGCTCTATCATCTTTCTCAATAATACAGCTACACTAAAAGAGTGCATTACTCCCCCCTCACCACTTTTACACATATAAAATCATTTTTTTATACTAAATAGCTTTATTAATGTAAAAGTGGTGAGGGGCTACAAAGTGATAAAGCTTTTTTGATTCAATTTTGATTTCTTTCTTCATCTTTCTACCCCTTATATCTAAAGAGGTAAAATATTAAAATCCTTTACTACTTATTTAATTATTCCGTAAAAATTATATAATTTTTATTTAAGTATTTCATTTATCGAATCAATTGCGGTATCGGTCATAAAATCGATTTCATTCTCATTAATAATATATGGAGGTAAAAAATAAATTACATCCTCTAAATTTCTCAACAGTACTCCTTTTTTTTCTGCATTCCTGTATATTTTATAGCCTACCCTGTCCTTCCAGTTAAATTGTTCCTTTGTTTTCTTATTCTTAACAAGCTCAATAGCCGTTATCATACCGATTGTTCTTATATCACCGACATTTTTATGATCCAATAAAGGAAGAGCTTTTTCTCTTATATACAGCCCTTTTTTTATGTTGTCATTTAACACATCTGTTTTATCAAAAAGCTCAAAAACAGCACATCCTGCACTGCATGCAAGCGGATTTGCCGAGTAGGTATGAGAATGCATAAAAGCTTTAAGATTTTCATAGGGTGCATAAAATGAATCATAAATCTCGTCCTTTGTTAAAACAGCAGCCAATGGTAAAAATCCGCTTGTTACAGCCTTTGAAACGGTTACAAAATCCGGTATTATATCGGCATGATGGGAAGCCATCATCTTACCCGTCCTGCCGAATCCTACCGCAATCTCATCACATATCAAATGAATATCATAATCATCACATGCCTTCCTGAGCTTCTTTAAATAAAGGGAAGAGTAGATCTTCATACCTGCCGCTCCCTGTACAACAGGCTCAACTATGAATGCAGTGAGCTTTTTATGATTCTCCTCTATTACTTTTAAAGCATCATTAAAACATTCCGCATTGCAGTTTTGATAATTAAGATTAAAGGGGCATCTATAGCAGTCAGCCCCGTTTACCTCAATTGTTGCCGGCAATAAAGGATCATATATTTTTTTATAGGCATCGATCGATCCCACGGATAAGGCACCAAGAGTCTCTCCATGATATGCTCCTTTTAAATATACAAACACTTTTTTTTCTTTATTGCCGTTATTTTGCCGGTAATGATATGACATTTTTAAAGCCGCTTCTACTGAGGAAGAACCATTATCCGTAAAAAATACTTTTGGCAATTTACCGTCAAAAAGTTTTACCAAATGATTCGCCAGTTTTATAGCAGGGGTATGAGTATAGTTTGCGAATATTATATGCTCAAGCTTGTCGATCTGCTCTTTAATCCTGCCTGATATATAACTGTTTGTATGACCAAAGATATTTGTCCACCATGAGGATATTGCATCCAGTATCTTTTCTCCATTTTTTTTAATAAGCCATACACCTTCTGCTCTGTCTATATGTATTGGCGGATAATCTTCATAATCCTTCATCTGTGAGCATGGGTGCCATATATGGTTTTTATCTATTTTTAATAATTCATCTAAATTCATCTTAATCCCTAATTTTTTTGTTATAAATATTTAACAAAATTTAATAAATAAATCATTAAAACATTTATCCATGGCGTTATCAAATCTACCGCTGAGAACGCAAAGTAAACAGAAAAATTAGTATATATGGTTTAAATTTCATAATTTTTCTGCAATACAGTACAACACATCATATGTTACCGGTATCAAACCTTCATTATTCCCAAACATCAATTTATAATTATTAAACATTCTTTTCATAATCCTATAACCTGTATTTATTCTGTTAAAATTTGAAGCACCGATTAGCTTTATGGATTTTAAAAAAGTCAATGCATTCTCATAAGATAAAAGATATCTTGCTTTTTTAAAACTGCGGATATTAAATCCATTCTTTATTAATGAATGCCTAATATTTTCACATGAATAAAAATTTAAAATATGATGCTTGTAATCCAGTCCTGTTTCTTTGTAAGCCGATATAAAAGATTTTCTTAATTCTATAAAAGTATCATCAACAAACATTGTAAAAGCCAGTAATCCGTTATTTTTAAGAGAATCATATGTTTTCTCAAATACGGCATCAATATCTTTCATCCATTGAAAAACCGCATTGGCTGTGAATAAATCATAAAACTCATCAATCTTTATAAGTTCGTAATCACCCTGCTGAAATTTAATATCTGTACCATATCCGGCAGTAATTCTCTTTCCAGCAACAGCCAGCATACTGCTGCAAATATCATTAAAAATAATTTTTTCAGGAAAAATATTATTTAAAATAATATCAGAAAAATAACCAGTTCCGCATCCAATCTCAAAAACATTATTGATTAATCTATCCTGCTTTTTTATTAATCTTAAAAGCCTTTGAGCCATTTTCTTTTGAATAACAGAATAATCATCATAGGTAACTGCATGCTTATTAAAATTATCAACCATCAGTTGACTGTACATAAAAAATCTCTCCAATATTCAGAGCAAAGCCCGGTATTCTCTAAGAATAAAGAATGCCCACCGTTATAAACAACAAGCTGTGAATTTTTTAATGAATCATTTAAGTATCCTGCACCGCTAAGAGCTGTTATCCTATCATTTTTACCCTGAAAAATAAATACAGGAACTTCTATTTTTTTTACAATCTCAAGCAAATCCGTATCACGAAGTTCATTTAACCCATTAATAAGATGATCTGTCTCGAATGATTTAGCAATTAAAAAATCAATATAATGCTCTTTGTTATCAACATGCTCAAATACATTATTAAAAAAATCCATAAGCACAGCCTCTTTTTTTCTGGAAACTAATCTTATCATCTGGTCTAATTTCTTTAAAGAAACTCCATTTTCGTAGCCTTCTTTTTCACAAAATCTGGCCGTTGCCCCTGTGAGAAAAAGTGAAGAAACCGTATCCGGATTTTCAGCCGTCCATCTTAATGCAAACAATGATCCCAAAGACCACCCAAATATATTTAACTTTTCATTATTTCCTGTAACTTTATTAAGTTTTATTTTTATTTCATCATAAGTATATTCAGATAAATCAATAAATTCTGTGCCCGGGTTATTATTTATAAATTCTTTAAAGAGTATAATATCTGATGCAAAACCCGGGATTATAACATTCTTCATATCATTCTTACCTTCTTAAACCAGTCTATAATAACAGCAGCAAGTCTTTCGATCTCATCTTCATCATGTAGATATGAGAATGATATTCTTACCCTGGATTTATTTACGGGCACTGTTGGAGGTCTTATAGCCGGTGCAAAAAAACCATTTTCTTTAAGATGATTCATCAGGCTTACAGCATTCCCATTACTACCAACTATAATAGGGACTATCTGTGTTGCAGAATCCCCAATGTCTATATTATTATTTTTTAACGTATCCCTGAACCTTTCTGCTTTTTTTAAAACATTAATACCCCGATTTTCTTTACTTATTATATCAAGAGCCTTTGATACGGCACCGATTACAAAAGGAGGCAGCGCTGTAGTAAAAATAAAGGGCCTGCAGTTATTTACTAAATAGCTTATCATTAAATCACTTCCTGCAATAAATGCACCAAAGACCCCGAATGCCTTACCAAGGGTGCCCATTATTATATCAACTTCATCCATGAGATTTAATTCATTTGCAAGCCCTGTCCCCTCTTTACCAAATATACCGATGCTGTGTGCTTCATCAACAACAGCTAAGCCATCATATTCTTTTGCAAGATCAATAATTTCTCTTAGAGGAGATATATCGCCCTCCATACTAAAAACAGAATCTGTAATAATTATTTTTTTATCTATGTCCTTATGTTTATATAATAATTTCTTTAAAGCCTTAACATCTCTATGAGGATAACGAACTATCTCGGCTCTTGACAACAGGCATCCGTCATAAATCGATGCATGATTTAATTTATCTGTGAATATTACGGAATTTCTGGCTACCAATACAGATAAAATACCTATGTTTGCATGATATCCAGAGTTAAAAAAAAGAGCTTTTTGTTTGCCTATCCAGCCTGCTATTTTTTCCTCTATGTCTATAAAAGGCTTTAATGTACCCGTAACCAGCCTTGATGCTCCCGATCCTGCACCCCATTCTTCTGCATACTCTTTACCTGCATCAATAATTCTCCTGTCATTGGATAAACCTAGATAATCATTACTTGCAAAATTAATCAAGGTTTTATTATCAAGTGTGATGAATTTACCATTAATCTCATTAATGATTCTTAACTCCCTGTAAGAATCATTAACCTTTTTATCACAAAGATCTTTATTTAATATTTCATTCCATTTATTATTCATTTATCCACTTCTCTATAATTTTTATATCAGGGAAAAACTTAATTTTTTCAAGTATGTCTCCCTGTATATTATTTTCCGTATCGATATTTTTTACTGCCGGAAAAAGATAAATATTATTTAATCCTGTTATTTTTTTTAATACACTTAAATTTTCAATCTCAATATCCGTGGGCTCTTCCCCGTGATAAATCAATATAATACCCGAAAGATGATTTTGCAATGATTGTATAAATTTAAAGGATAATGATACATGATTTATCGTACCAAGACCGGCATCCGCTACCATTACAATATTTAAATTCAGCATCTTTGGAATGTCTGAGACAAGATCCAATTCATCATTTAACGGCACATATAAACCGCCTGCTCCTTCTACAATAATAAAATCATAATCTTTACATAAATTATTATAATCATTTAATATTTTACTTATTTTTATTTTTGCACCTTCCAGTCTTGCTGCAAGATGAGGTGAAGCCGGTTTTTTAAAAAGATATGTATAACTGCTCATACAATTATTAAAATCATTTATCAAATTTTCTACAAACCTGCAGTCAGGAGCAATATCTTTATCATTCTCATTGATTAGTCCTGTCTGTACAGGTTTATAATATACTATGGATCTTCCGGAATTTACTAAAATCCTGCATATTATTGCAGAAATAACAGTTTTACCTACACCTGTTGAAGTGCCTGTTATAAATAAACCTTTTTTCATAATCGTAGGATTTTATAACTGATAAGAATGCATATGTCAAGGTATTAAATCTAAAAGGAATTTGGTTTATAAAAATACTTACAAATCAAGTAATCGCTTGTAAGGTATGCAAAGGAGACAACAACAGTTTTTGCAATCCGGATCGAGGCTGTATAAAAAGTGTGTTATATACCGCAGAGAACGCTGAATAAACAGAGATATTAGTATTATTTCTTCATTACTAATCATTTTTCTCTGCGATCTCTGTGTCCTCTGTGGTAAATTTTATTTCTTTTTAAACACCCCAAAATGAGTTCTTCGTTTTTTATCGATTTTATCGAGTTAATGGAGATAATAAATAAAAAATATTAATATCAAAATGCCGCCTTATCATTTAAAACACTGTCAACTTCATTTACCTGTTCTTCTGTCAATGGCCCAAATGAAAGTGCTCCTGCATTCTCCTCTACCTGTTTAACTGTTTTAAAACCGGGAATAGGTATTGTTTTATCACTCTTAGCCCATAAATATGCAAGAGCTCCCTGTACTAAAGTTCTTCCATTACTTTTCAATATCTCACGGACAGTATTCAGCTTATTTAAAAATATTTCAGCCGGTTTCCCGTCTTTAAAATACATATTCCAGTCATGGTTATTGCCCCTGATATCATTACCCGGCAGTTTAGAATCTTTATTAAATTTTCCGCTCAACAGTCCCATTGCAAGAGGAGATCTATTAATCGATGCCAGATTATTATCTTGACAGATTTTTAAAATATCATCGGCATTTATAAAAATATTAAATTGATGCTGGATAGCAACTGCATTAGTATTATTAATCATAAAATCAATACAGTCCATACTGTCTGTACTCCAGCCGTATGTTTTTATTTTTCCTTCTTTCATTAATTCTTCCAATGTCTGGAATGCATCACCAGCCTCATCGTCGGATAATGACCAGATGTGCAAATGATAAATATCGATGTAATCAGTACCGAGCCTTTTAAGAGAATCCTCACAGGCTTTTTTTATATATTTTCTTGTAGCATTTGTTCCTATAACATGTTTAGTCTCTGCATCAAATACATGACCAAATTTTGTAGATACTACAACTCTGTCCCTAATATCCTTTAAAGCCTTTCCCAAAACTTCTTCACTATGCCCTGCCCCATACACATCTGCTGTATCAAAAAAATTTACTCCAAGTTCAACTGCCCTTCTAATTGCTCTTACCGACTCATCATCATCAATATGACCCCATCCATCCTGTTTACCGTCAAGAAAAAATTCTCCGCCGATAGCCCAGCAGCCAAATCCCATAGGGCTGACTTTTATTCCCGATTTACCTAAAACCCTTAAATTATTATTGTTCATCTTTTCTCCTAAAAATATTTTATTAGTTTGATAATTAACATATTTATAGTACAAAAAAGCGGTATTAAAAAGAACCGCATTTTAATTATTTTTAAGTACCACTTTTAATAGATTAAAAATATTAATATTATTCCCCACTTAAATCGCAAAGAGTAAAATCCCCTAATTTTTTACAAAAAACGCTGTGAATAATTTATTTGTTTTAATGATGAATTATGTTTATCTGCATTTTTAAGAATGATATAAATAAAAAGGGTGCCTCCTTCATAGCACCCCTATTTTTATAAAAATCTTTTAATATTTTTTTGATAGATCTTCTATCAACTGAGAATATTTTGCCTGTTTGCTGCCGGCACTGACAGACATTGCAATTGCACATGCTTCTGCTATCTCTTCATTGCTTGCGCCTGCTTCTTTTGCTCTTTTATAATGATAATTAATACACGGTACACAATCAGCCATAACGGAATCCGATAAAGCAATTAACTCTTTAACCTTACCATCCAAAACATTAGGTTTATAAACAGCATCTGAAAATTTACTGTATAATTCATCAATTTCTTTTAATATAAACATAAGCTCCCTCCTTAAAATTTTACAAAAATTTATTATAAAATTAATAAACCAAAATAAATCTTTGTTAATGATTTTTAACATAAAATATTATATAATTATAATGAATTATATTTATATGATGCATAACTATGAGTTATAGAAATTTAAATTTAAATCAGTTATTAATATTTCATACAGCAGCAAATCTAAAAAGCTTTACTGCTGCTGCCGATAAACTCTTCCTAACACAGCCGGGGATAAGCAAACATATAAAATGTTTAGAAACTTTTTATAAAACAAAACTCTTTGAAAGAATAGGTAAAAAAATAGAATTAACCGATGCAGGAGTAATCTTATTTAAAAAAACGAAAAAAATATTCTTTCTTCTTGATGAAGCAAAAGATGAAATAAATGATTTACTGAATTTAAAAAGGGGTAATCTAAAAATACACACTGGATTTACAACAGGATTATACATAATACCTGAAATAATGAAAAAATTTAAGACTAAATATCCTGATATAAATTTTTATTTTGATATATCACTGACAAAAAATATTATAGATAAAGTAATTAATAATTTAATAGATATCGGGATTATTGCAGGAGAATGCAATAATCCGAATATCGAATCCATTAAGTTTTTAGAAGACGAACTTGTTTTAATTATACCTAAAGACCACAGACTCAATAATCTTAAAATAATTCATATAGAAGAATTACAGGATGAAACCATTTTATTATCAAAAAAAGGTTCTGCAACAAGGGAAAAGATAGAAATAGAATTTAAAAAATACGGTATATCTTTAAATAATATAATAGAATTCGGTAATCCGCTTGCTATAAAAAAAGGAGTTGAAGCCGGATTAGGAATATCTATTATGTCCAAATATATTTTAAGTAAAAACGAAATTTCTAATATAAGGCTAAGAAAAATTAATAACTTATCATTAAAAAGAAATTTCAATATAATAATACATAAAGAGAAATATTTATCCAATACAATTAAAGAATTTCTTGATATGCTTATCAATGAAAAAACTAATTATGAATTACATATCTGTTTTTTAAATTTTTAAATTTAAGAGTTAATATTAATTTTTATAATAACCTGCTGTATAACAAAATATCACATAGTAGAATCTTCAATTAAATTAATCAAAGTAGCACTCTTAACAAAAAGCATTGCAGGCATGTTGTCATATTTATGTATTTCTTTATCAAAAAACCTTTCATTAATTTTAAAAATCTTCGATAATCCTTCCGATCTTAAATTACCCGGCATTCCCACCATAACAAGATCAGCAGTATGAGAAAAATCGTTAATTGTATCCGATACAGATCTTGTATCATTCGGCAAAATAATTACCTCTCCGGACAATCTTCCCTTTAACAAAAGGGTATTAAGTTCTTCATATGCCTGATTTTCATCATCATTTTTACCAAGTTTCCTTATAATCCTAATTTTACAATCTTTCTTTTTAAACTGCTCTCTATTATAATTATTGATAATATATGCCAATAAAACCATTAGATTCCCGTTTTTTTCTCCTCTCCACCAGATATCTATCATAGAGTAATCGGTTAATTTCTCACCATTTTTTAAAACAAAAATATTTTTTCCTAATGATAAAGCTCTTGCTACAATATCAAGAGAGCTTACATTTTTCTTGTATTCCATTAAAATAGAGTTTGCTATAATATCACCCGGATGGCTTGCCTGTATTAAACTTAAAATTGCCTGAGTTAAATCCCCGTTAGCTAAAAAAATATCATGAGTCGGTATGTTATACTTAAAATCTTCCGTCAAAAATTTTGATCTGGGTGTATGAAGTATATTCATATATACTAGCCCCTGATTTGCCGCTATTCTTTCACCAAGATGAGCGAGATTCCTTGTTTCTACAATATTATCCGAAAAAGATACCACAGATACAATAGGACGCCAGTTTTTAGTACCCTGTACAATCTTTCTTAATGATCTAAGACTGTTTGTAACAAATGTAAATAATACACCCCACCAGACACCCTCCAGTTTGTTTTCAGTCTTAAATTTTAATATTAACCAGAATATTATTAACTGGCTTATAATGATTAATATCCCGATTACCCAGCTAAAAAGACAGATTGCAATCAATGAAGCCATTAGCCCGTATAAAGATACAATCCAATGATTTTTAATTGTAGGTCTAAAGGTAGGATTATGACTGATTCTTTCAAAAAATGCACTGCCGTTCATCCAGCCGTAAACAACAAGAAAACAAATACCTACAATAATAGCTGCTATATTAATATTACCGATTATAATTACTATTAATGAAATAAAAAATGTTACCAATGTTGCAAATCTTGGTTCTGTTCCTCTTTTTTTAAAGTCATATCCTAAAAAACATAAAAACTTCGGTAACACCCTATCTCTTGCCAATGACTGGGCAGTTCGCGGAGCCGTCATAAAACAGCTTAAAGCACTGGAGCTTGTAGCAAATAAAATACCCAGTAATATCATTAAGCCTGGAATACTTTTTAAGAATCCTGTGGATATATCTTTTATAATATTATTAGAAAGCCCTAATAAAGCCGTTAAATTTTCTCCTTGGGGTATGCCTAAAATATGCTGTTTAAAATCATAACTTTCTGCTCCATGAAGTATTACATCTTTTTTAATTAATGAAAAAATAAAAGCAGATATCAGATAAACCACAAATGTAATACTGATTGATAAAAATGTACCTTTTACAAGACTCTTTTTTGGATCCTTTAAATCTCCACTCATTCCCACGCCGGCGTCTATGCCTGTTACGGCAGGAAAAAACTGTGTAAACGTAAGAAAAAATATTGCAACAATTACAGGGAGTTTAGTCCCCCACTGCCTGTTACCCAATAAATTTATTTTATTAATGCTTTCATAAAAAATATTTTCACTATGAAATTTTATACCCAATAATGGACTTATAAAGATAGTGATTATACTGCCGGCTAAAATAATAAGAATTAAAAACTGAATTTTTAAGGTAAAATCAGCACCAATCATTGCGATAATAAAAAATATAAAAAACATTGCACCTGCTATCAATTGTTTTTGGAATAATATGATATCTTTTGGAATATAAAATCCTGATATATTATCTATAAAAGGCATTAATAATGGAGATAAAATCCTTTGTAAAGGTTCTGCAAAACCTATACAATAAAATGCTATGGATGAAGCCTGTGCAAAATAAAGCATTATGCCTATTGATCCTCCGAAAGCCTTGCCGAGTGATCTCCTTGACAATGCGTACATCCCGCCCCCGCCGATTGTATTTAAATTTGTAGCACAATCCGATAAACTGAATGCTGTTGATATTGTTACTGTATGAGCCATGATTATAATTGCAGCCATCATTAATAAACCGACATCAGCTGTTAAAGTAGGCAATAGTAAAAATAATACCGTCCCTAATATCGCTTCTGTTGATGGAATAAACACTCCCTGAAAAGTGCCAAACTTTTTTACACTCTTATTTTTTATTTTCTCGATAAGATTTCCCACTTAAATAATCCTTTAATAAAACATATTAATTAATAAAACATATTAATAATATTAAAAAACACAATTAGAGGTTACTCATTATAATGCATAAATCAATTTTTTTGTATATTTTTTAATTTTTTTTTGTATATATTTTTTAAAATAAATTGTATAAAAAGAAATAATAATGATATTATAAACAGGGAGAATATTTTTGATACAACTGGGAGTTAATATAGATCATATTGCAACTTTGCGGAATGCAAGAGGCACCATATATCCATCTTTAGTAACTGCTGCCGGTATAACAGAGCAGAATGGCGGAGATTTTATAACTATTCACCTGCGGGAGGACAGAAGACATATTAAAGAGGAAGATCTTTATATGCTTAAAAGCTCTGTAACGACATTTTTAAATCTTGAGATGGCATGTAATGAAGATGTACTTAAACATGCACTAAAAGCAAAACCGTTAAAAGTAACTCTTGTCCCCGAAAGAAGAGAAGAAATCACAACAGAAGGGGGGCTTGATGTAATAAAAAATCTGGATAAAATTACAGAATATACAAAAGAGCTTATGAATAATAATATAATCGTAAGTTTATTTATTGAAGCAGATATAAATCGAATTGATTCATACTTAAAAACAGGCGCAGCTGAGATAGAAATTCACACCGGAAGTTATGCCGACTCGTATATTTTAAAACAGGAAAAAATATTAAATCAAATTAGTGAATTTGCAAAAAAATCACATGAATCCGGTTTTAAAATCTGTGCAGGGCATGGTTTAAATTACCATAATGTCCAAAGATTATGTAAAATCAAAGAAATTGTCGAGTTAAACATCGGGCATTCTATAATATCCCAGGCAATATTTACGGGGTTAGGCAATGCAGTAAAAGAAATGAAAAGATTAATTACAGAGTCAAGCATTATATAAATAAGGTAAACATACGGATTTATGTCTCTGCGAGTAGTTACCAACGAATAAAGTAAAGCTGGCTGCGAAGCAGACTGGGGCAGGATGATTAAATTGATAGATTTGGATTGCTTCCCCCTCATCATCCCTCACCCCTTTTTTAAAAAAACGGTGAGGGATGATGAGGGATCGCAATAGACAAGTGAGGTTGATAAAGGACTCAATAAAATTAATAAAATAAAACTGAATGAATGGTAAATTAAATATATTTTGATTTAGTTATAAATTTGATATTACAAACATAAACATACGGACTTATTTATGAAGGATGAAAAATCTATAAGACAAAAAGTAACATATTTAGCAAAAACTCCTACAGACTGCCCAATATGTGAAACAAGGTTTTTTCAGGAAACTCTATTAACCGGAGGGGGTAGATTAATAGCAGATATAGTATCGGATACCCTGCATAGAAAATACAGACCAAGTAAAAAATTCGGCAAGATCCATCCGCTTATATATACTGTTGTTGTATGCCCCGACTGTTTTTTTTCCTCAATGCAAATCGATTTTAACAATGTACCGGAAGAAAAAATAGATGAGTTAAGAAAAGCGAAACATGAACGTATAGAATTCGCAAATAAACTGATAGGCAAACCGGTTGATTACTCTGTTTACAGGACATTAGAAACAGGAGGGGTAGGTTATGCGTTGGCAGTACACTGCTATGACTATTTTACAAGAAAACATATACCTGTAATTAAACAGGCAATTTGTTCTATAAGGGCTGCTTATATCTTTGAAGATTTAAATGAAGAAAAGCCGAATAATTATTATGATTTCTTATCCGAGATGTTTTATAAAAAAGCATTATTCTTTTACAGGCATGCCATAAAATTAAATCAAAGCAAACAGCAGGTTATGGAGACATTAAAAATATACGGACCGGATACTGATAAAAATTACGGTTATGACGGTATTCTTTATTTAATCGGAGTTTTAAATTATAAATACGGTATAAAAAACGATACAAAAATAAGAAAAGAAGAATTACTCGAGGCAAGATCATATTTAAGCAAGCTTTTCGGATACGGCAAATCTGATTTTGAAAAACCGAAAGAAATTGTCGAAAAATCAAAAGACTTTTACGAGTTAATCTCAAAAGAAATTAAAGAAATAGATGAAATCTAAAAATATAAAAATAATTCTCTCCTATGACGGAACTAATTACAACGGGTTTCAATCTCAGATAAACAGTAACACAATTGAGGATACATTAAAAACTGCCGTATCAAAAATAACAGGATATAATACTAAGTTATACTGTGCAGGAAGAACCGATACAGGAGTGCATGCAGAATACCAGGTTATAAATTTTTTTACCGATAAAGAAAATATGGATCAAACCAACTGGATTAATGCTCTCAACTCTTTACTGCCCAGAGATATAAGAGTTATATCATGTGAATTCACAGACAATAGCTTTCATGCAAGAAAAAGCTGTATAGCAAGAGAGTACTGGTACAGTATAACAAATGCTCCTGTAATATCGGCACTTAAAGACAGATACTCTGTACATTATATACATCCTTTAAACATTGATTTATTACAGGAATACTGCAACTTTTTAATCGGCACACATGATTTTACTTCATTTTGTGCTTTAAGTGATACATGCAAATCAAAGGTCAGATTAATGTATTACATTAAAATTGAAAAAAATGAGTCCGAGATTTTAATCAAATTTCTTGGGAATGCATTCCTGCATCATATGATAAGAACAATCATAGGTACAATATTGAGGCTTCATAGATTTGAAAAAGACCCAGCCGAAATGAAACGAATTCTCGATGCAAGAAAAAGAAAAGAAGCAGGACCCACATATTCTGCTAAAGGGCTTGTTTTTAAAAAAGCATACTATGATAAAAAAGATCTGCCCTTATAATATTTTAAACCTGTTTAATCTTTCATAATCATTTTTAGCTTCATAGGCCCCGATTTTTAATTTGCATACAGGACATGATTCTGTTTTTAATCCCCACATACCGTCAATGATTCTCCTGCATTTAGGGCATCTCCAAAATATATGCTTATGTATAAAATAAAAAATACTGTATAAAACAGGAAAAATTAAGTATATGAAAACAACATATAGATATGTAAAAGCCATAATTAAAGATGATATTACAAGTGATATAAAAGTAAAGATAATGAGTATTATTGTAAGAATAAAATGTCTTTTTTTAATTTTTATAAAATAATCTATGTATTCTTCATCACTTTTTTCATTCATAATAATCTCCATATAAAAATATAAAATAATTATTCATTAAATAGGCAATTTTATAAAAAAAGTTGTTTTCTCTCCCGGATCACTTTTAAATGTGATTATTCCATTATGAGCCTCAATAATATGCTGACATATTGATAATCCAAGTCCTGTATTTTTCTTTGTCAACTTTGTAGTAAAAAATGGAGTAAAAATTTCTTCCTGTATTTCTATAGGTATCCCATAACCATTGTCTCTTATCTGTACTTCTGCATAACCATTAGCTTTATCTGCTTTTAATGAGATCTCAATAATGCCATGATCAAGTACGGCCTCTATGCTATTTGTAATAATATTTATGAATAATTGTTTTAGCCTGTTTTCTATCCCCGAGATCATTATGTTATTCTGATTAATATTTTTTTTAAGTATTATATACTTTTTATTCATCATATGACTTAAAAGTAAAATTATTTCTTCAAGTAATTCTGAAAGATTGATCTTTTTCATAGAAAGCTGGTTAAATTTAGAAAAAGAAAACAAACTGCTTATTATATTTACAATCCTGTTTAATTCATTCTCAATCTTGTATATTTTTTCATTTGTATCTTTATCATTCTTTTTCATTTTTAATAATTCAATATAATTTTGCATTATACCTAAAGGATTTTTAATTTCATGTGCAACACCTGATGCAAGTTCCGCGATAGACTCTATTTTTTCTGCCCTTAAGAGATAAGCCTTAATAAAATGATCCATACTGACATCTTCTATCATTAAAATTGTACCTAAAAAAATATAATCTTCATTCCTTAATGGGAATGATTTAATCTTAACAAATTTTTCATTTTTAACGGAAATCCCATCCCATATATACCTTTCCTTATTAATTATTTTTTCCATAATATCGTCAATCTTATTAATCTTAGAATTCTTAAAAATTTTAACTAAAGATTTTGAAGATGATTTATTTTCCTCATAATTAAAAATTTTACATGCCGATTCATTCACAAAATAAATATCATTATTTACATCAAGTATTATTACACCGATCGGTAAATCATTTATTATACTTTCATTTTTTTTCTTAATGAAAAAAAGCTCTTCATTTTTATCAGAATATTCTTCTATATTCAGCATAAAACTATAAGCCATTTTAACAAGTTTAAATCTATCAAGATCTTTTACAAGCTCAGTTCCTCGTCTTAGTCCATTCTTTAATACAGTAACACGATCAGCAAATTTAAAAACCTCATCAATATTTGGAGATATATAAATTACAGCTTTACCCTGTTTGACAAATTCTTTTAAAATATAAAATAAGTGATCCATCTCGCCAGCCGTTAACTTATTTGATATCTCATCAAGAATTATAATTTCAGGATCAATGGAAAGTACCCTGGCTATCTCTATCATCTGCTGTTCGGCAATAGAAAGCTCTAATACAGGTATCTTTAAATTTATCTTAACTCCAAGCTTGTCAAACAGCTTTTTGCATTCAACCGTAATTTTATTGTAATAAAATCTTTTTAACCAAAAAAAAGGCATGCGCCCTGCAAAAATATTATCAACTGCATTTAATGAGGGAATTATATTTAATTTTTGACTTACAATGCCTATCCTGTAATTAATAGTCTTTTTCGGTGTAAAATAATCAATATTTTTTCCATTTAAAATAACACTTCCTTTGTATTTTTTTATTTCACCGCTTAATATCCTCACCAGACTCGATTTTCCTGCACGATGCTCCCCAACCAGAGCATGAATCTCTCCCCTGTATAAATCGAAATCAACACCGTTTAACACTGGAACATCACCATAAAATAAATGAATGTTATTTAATTGTAATATTGGGACATTTGATTGTACCATCACTCAATACCCAGCTTTTTCATTTTATTATATAATGTTTTCCTGTGAATATTTAATAATTTTGCTGCTTTATTTTTAATCCCATTACTCTTGTCAAGAGCATCAAGTATCATTTGTTTTGATATGCTATTATAAGCACTTTCAAAAAGATTATTTTCTTTTTCATTTGATTTTCTATACTGCTCAGGCAAATCCTCAATTGTTATTTGTTTCTTTTCACAAAAAATAACAGCTCTTTCAATACAATTTTTTAATTCTCTGATATTACCGGGCCAATTATGAATTATAAATTTCTCTTTAACTTCATTAGAAATAGATTCAATCATTTTTGAATATATTTTATTAAAAAATTCTATAAAATATTTTATCAATAAAAGCACATCATCTTTTCTTTCTCTTAAAGGAGGTACTTCAATATTAATTATACTTAATCTGTAATACAGATCTTCTCTAAAATTATTAATGCTTATTAAATCTTCAATATTTTTATTTGTAGCTGCAATTATTCTGACATCCAATTTTATATTTTTATTACCGCCGAGTTTTTCAAACTCTTTTTCCTGAATAACTCTAAGAAGTTTAGCTTGTGTCGAAATACTCATATCACCGATTTCATCAAAAAAAATCGTACCTCCGTTTGCCAGCTCAAACTTGCCTTCTCTATCCTTTCTTGCATCCGTAAAAGCACCCTGTTCATACCCAAAAAGCTCACTCTCCAGTAAATTATCTGGAATTGCAGCACAATTAATCTTAATAAAAGGCTTATCCTTCCTCTTACTGGAATAATGTATTGCATTTGCAATAAGCTCTTTTCCCGTTCCGCTTTCACCCAATATAAAAACAGAGGCATCGGTAGGAGCTGCTTTTTTAATATTATTCTTTATCTCAAGCATCTTTTTATTTTGCGTCAAAATATTATATTCACAAAAATCTTCATTTATTCTTTCTTTTACCTTAAAAAGATGCTTGATCTCCTGTAATAAAGATTTAATATTGACAGGTTTCTCATAAAAATTTAAAGCTCCATACTTCATCGCCTGAACAATATTATTAACCGAGGCATATCCTGAAATAATAATAACGGGTATCGAATGGCCTTCTCTTTTTATATTTTTCATAAGATTAATACCATCTATACCGGGCATTTTGATATCCATAATAATAAGATCAATAATATCATTCTTTAATATCTTCTGAACATCAAAAGGATTAGAAGAATATATTGCCTTAAATCCATTTGATTTTAACAACTCCGATAAAGATAAGCACATTTCTATTTCATCATCAACGATCAATATCTTAAAAATCATATTTTCATATTATATCTGGTTATTTAAAAAAATCAAGATTAAAATAAGGAATAAAAAAACGAAAAAACTTGAATCAATAAAAAATTGCTGATATATTTATTAAATGGATAAAATAGATGAAAAATAATATAAAGCTGATTTTATTTATCACATCTTTTTCAATAATAATTATTATTTTAGTGATTGTTTTAACAATTAAAATAAAATTAAAATATTCTTCAAATAAAATAATTAAAATCGGCTTCCTTGTAAAAAGGCCCGAAGAATTATGGTTTCAAAATGAGTGGAAATACGCTCAAAAATGTGCAGATAAATATGAATTTGACCTCATAAAAATCGGCACTCCAGACGGGGATAAGGTTTTGGCAGCAATAGATAACCTGGCCTCCCAAAAAGCACAGGGTTTCGTTATCTGTACACCTGATGTAAGACTTGGACCTGCTATAATGTCAAAAGCAAAATTATATAATATGAAAGTTATTAGTGTAGATGATCAATTTGTGGGGCATGACGGAAAATTTATGGACGTTCCTTATATGGGCATTTCTTCATGGAGTATCGGTTCGGAAATAGCTATGGCTCTTTATAAGGAATTCAAAAATCGCAACTGGGACATAGAAGATACGTCGGCACTGACAATTACTTTTGATGAATTAAACACAGTTAAAGAAAGAACAGACAGTGCAGAAACTACATTAATTAAATTGGGGTTTCCAAAAGAAAAAATTTACAGAGTACCGGAAAAAACAATCGATCTGCCCGGAGCTTTCGATGCTGCAAATATTGCTTTATCACAGCATCCAAATGTAAAAAAATGGCTTGTTTTTTCTGTAAATGATGAAGGAGTTTTAGGAGCAATACGTGCAATGGAAAACAGAGGATATAATGCTGATACAATTATCGGCATCGGGATAGGATTAAGTACTGGGTTAGAAGAATTTAAAAAAGATACAATTACCGGATTTTATGCCACCTGTATAATTAATCCGTATAAACATGGATTTGAAACAACAGAGATGCTTTATAAATGGATAAAATATAATATTAAACCCATAAATCATATAAAAACACCCGGGGTTATTGTTACAAGAGAAAATTATAAAGAAGTGCTTAAAGAATTAGGTTTGTTTGAATTATTAAATGATTAATTATTCAATATTAAAAAGGAATTAAAATGCCGGAGAATAATTCTAGAGATATTTCTATCAACAAAATGTTTTATTTATTAAAAAAAATATGGGATAAATTAAATATATTATTCATTTTTATAATACTATTTATATCACTATCTGTTTTTGTACCTTATTTTTTTTCATGGATAAACCTTATTGGACTTGCCCTTTCAATTTCTATGGTAGGCATGGTAGCATGTTCAATGCTATTTTGTCTTGCATCAGGAGGATTTGATTTATCAGTAGAATCAGTAGTCGCATTTTCAGGAGTATTAACAGCTGTTATAATTAATACAACAGGAAGTGTTTTTTTAGGAATAATATCAGGTATTTCTGCCGGCGGATTGGTAGGATTAACTAACGGTTTGATTATTGCAAAATTAAAAATTAATGCTTTAATTACAACACTTGCAACAATGCAGATTGTTAGAGGCTTTGGTTTCATTGTTTCAAAAGGTTCTGCTATCGGTATATATAACCCTTCATTTTTTATCTTTGGTTCGGGTAGATTATGGGGAATTCCAAATCCGGTAATTGTTACCATCTTAATGTTCATTTTTTTCGGATTTTTATTAAACAGGACTTCATTCGGTAAAAATGCACTAGCAATTGGCAGTAATAATGAAGCAGCAAAATCTGCCGGAATCCCGGTAGATCTGATTAAAATATTGATATTCTTAATCCAAGGGCTTGTTGCCGGTTTAGCCGGAATCATACTGGCATCAAGAATGACAAGCGGACAGCCAAATACCTCAATGGGATTTTCACTCGATGTTATATCTGCATGTGTGCTTGGAGGTGTATCACTTTCCGGCGGTATCGGATCAATAACCGGTATTATAGTCGGCGTGCTTATAATGGGTACAGTACAAAATGCCATGAATTTATTAAATATTCCCTCATTCTGGCAGTATGTTGTCAGGGGAATAATATTATTACTTGCAGTAACATTTGACAAATTGAAACAAAAAAAAATTAATTTGGTTTGAAAAAAAAATTAATCTTTTCATGCGCAAATAATTGCACATATACATCGCATCGATGTGCAATATCTTGCACTAAATATTAAAAATAATCAATAGCAACAAAACAAATTAACCATTCTATTTTATTAAATATCAACAACTTATATCATTCAATGAAATGATAAATAATATGGTATGGTTTCTGCTTTTTTAGAAACAAAATATTTTAAAAACAGGATAAATCTAAATGAATACATGTATTAATTATAAATATGCTGTAAAGCTTAAAAATATAGAAATGTATTTCGGCAAAATACAGGCTCTAAAAAATATTAATTTTGAAGTCGGTGCTAATGAAATAGTAGGACTAATCGGTGATAATGGTGCCGGTAAATCAACATTAATTAAAATAATGACAGGGGTGCACAGACCTACATCGGGAGAATTATATATACGAGATAAAGAAATAACCATCAAAGATTATAATGTTAAAAAAGCACATAAATGGGGCATTGAGACAGTATACCAGGATAAGTCTCTAGGAGAAAAACAGGCATTATGGAGAAATTTTTTTATCGGCAGACAAATTACAAATAAATTTGGATTTATCAAAGTAAAAGAAGAAAAAAAGGCAGCAGAAGATATAATACTTAAAATGATCGGCTTTAGAGGAGTAGGTATAACCGTAAACTCGCAAGTCAATATTTTATCGGGAGGTGAAAGGCAGGGAATTGCAATCGGCAGAGCAATGTATTTTGAAGCTGATTTAATCATAATGGATGAACCTACGGTTGCATTGTCTTTAAAAGAAGTAAGAAAAGTACTTAATTTTGTTCATAAAATAAAGGAAGGCGGGAAAGCCTGTGTTTTTATAAGTCATAACATTCCCAATGTTTATGAAATATCGGATAGATTTGTAATACTTGACAGGGGTGAAGTTGTAGCAAGTATTAAAAAAAGCGATATTAGTTTAAAGGATCTGGATGAATTCTTACTTAAATATGCTAATGGAAAAATAAAAAAAGGAGAATGATAAAAAATGAAAAAATCATTGAATGCATTGTCGGTTTTTAAAAAAATTGAAGGATTGCCAATAATAATAGTATTTATAATGCTGATAATTGCTTTTACAATAACGGCGCCTACAGTATTTACTAATTACAGGATTTACATGTCATTTTTACAAACTGTCCCCCCAATGCTGGTTTTAGGATTAGGACTAACACTTGTAATTACTGCCGGAGAGATCGATTTAAGTTTTTCTGCTGTAATTGCATTCTCAGGATTTATCTTCTCATACATCTTTAGGACATTGAATACACCATGGCTGGCTTTTGTATCGGCAATTGCCGGCGGCGGTTTAGTTGGCTTTATAAACGGTATACTTATTGCTAAGATCGGAGTTCCTTCTATAATGGCAACATTGGCATCTCAATTTTTCTGGAATGGTCTTACTATAAAATTATGCGGAGGGCTTTCATGGAATATTAAAGTAATCAAAACTTATTTTATTCACCCGCTTTTTGTAGGCAGACTATTTGGTATTATCCCGGTCCAGGCAATATGGGCATTAGGCTTAACGATTTTTATCTGGTTTATTTTAAACAGGCATAAATTTGGTGAGTCAATAATGTTTATAGGAGATAATCCGGAAGTAGCAAGAGTTATGGGCGTCAATGTAGAAAAAACAAAAATACAATTATTCACAATCAATGGTTTAATTGCAGGATTTGCTGCTGTTTTACTTACTTTAGAAATGATAAATTTCTGGACAACACAGGGATCAGGATTTTTACTGCCTGTAATGGCGGCAGTTTTTATAGGAGGCACATCTATTGCCGGAGGTCAAGGATCAATTGTCGGAACATTTTTTGGCACTTATATAATAGGTTCACTTGAAGCCGGTGTAGTTGCAACCGGCATAGGCGGATACTGGACCAGACTTGTTACAGGTTTGGTTATGGGAGCATCGGTTGTACTAAATATATTAATTGATGAAAGCAATCCTAAAAATATTATTAAAGTTTTAAAAAGATCTGTTTTTAATAAAGGATTAAAAAATAACAGGACTAATACCTAATGATAGGTTTTAGCAATATATTATGTATAAAAAAATAAGGAGGTTCTATGAAACAAAAATTTACTGTATTGATTTTGATTACAATTATTTCTATTTTAATTACAGGAACTCTACTATTTTCCTGTAAAGGTAAAACAACATCAAAAAATACTACTGAAGAAATTGTAATTTATATGCAGATGGGAGGTACGGAAGGTGATCCTTCAACACTGGCACGTACAAATGGGGCTAAAGCAGCAGCAAAGTCTTTAGGTGTAAAATTAATCGAACAGTATTCTGGATGGCAGCCTGAAAAAATGATTAATCAATTTAAAGAAGCATTATCTGCAAACCCTGACGGTATTGTAATAATGGGACATCCCGGAGAAGGAGCATTTGAAGCTTTAGTAGATGAGGCAATCAGTAAAGGTATTATTGTAACAAGCGGAAATAATCCATTACCTAATATTGAAAAAAAATATCAGGAAAAAGGTTTTGGTTATGCTGGTGCAGAGTTATATGCAGGAGGATATCTAACTGGAGAATCAATGGTTAAAGCAGGATTAAAATCCGGAGATAAAGCTCTTGTTTACGGACTATTTCATCAAGAAGGTAGAAATCAAAGTCCGCAAGGGATGTTTGATGCATTAAAAAATGCTGGATGCAAGGTAGAAAAATTAGATATATCACCGGAAGTCGATAGTGAAGCATCTCTTGCTATACCGATATTAACAGCATATATAGAAAGAAATCCTGACTTAAAAGCTATTGGTACCCAGCATGGTAATATTACATCAAATCTAATGAAAGTATTGGAAGCAGCTGGTAAAAAGCCGGGTGAAATAATTACAGGCGGTATTGATACTTCTCCGGCAACAATTGAAGGAGTAGAAAAAGGTTATGTTAGTACTACCTTTGATCAGGTACTTTACTTACAAGGATATTATCCTGTACTGCAAATTGTTTTAACAAAAAAATATAAGATTCCCGGACTTCATATTAATACAGGTGTCGGTACTGTAACAACTAAAAATATAAAAGAATTAAAACCGTTGATAGAAGAAGGAATTAGATAATTTTAAATATTATATCTTTCTTTTTCTTAAAAACTTCTTTATTTTAAGAACTGCTTTATAGACTAGTAAAGTTTATTAAAGCAGTTCTTCTTAAGTTCATTCATACAATCATATTTACTAGCATTAAAATCTTCACCGGTAAAATATCTTTCATTAAATATTTTAACTCCTTTTTTAAATTCTATAAAAAATTGTGCACCTTTCCCAACGCCTTCACTTTCTGCCCAAATCCTTCCTTTTAGATATTTTACAAGCTGTTTTGCATAAGCCAGGCCAATACCTGTTCCTCTATACTGGCTATTTTTAATATTATGACCTTGTTCAAATTTATTAAAAATAATTTTTAATTTATTCTTTGGGATTCCTATACCATTATCCTTAATTGAAAACATTATTTTATTTTTTTTCTCAATCAAACTTATTGTAATTAGCCCTCTATCCTGATTAACAAATTTAATTGCATTAGAAATTACATTATTAATAATTTCTTCCAGTTTATCCGGATCACTGTAAAAATCTTCTATATTATTTAAATGTATATCTCTTATAATTTCAATATTACTACCCAGCAGAGAAGAAGAATAAAAATCAATAATATTGGATATAAATAAAACAGGGTCAATCCTAAAAATTTTTAATGTAATTCCTTTTTTAGAATCCATTTTTGCTAAATCCAATAACCTGTTAATGGATTTATTTAACATTAAAGATGCATTATATATTACTTCATAATTTTCTCTATTGTATTTATCTTTTGCCTTTTTTAATGCCAAATCACTTAAATTTGCTATTGCTGTTAAAGGGGATCTGAAATTATGAGTTATATTTGTAATAAAATTATTTTTTAATAAATTAAGCTTTTTTAATTTTTTATTTAACTCATTTAATTTAATTGTTCTCTGTGTTACTTTTGTTTCTAAGGCATCATTTAATGATTTTAATTTACTTGTTAATATTTTATTAGTATTACTTATCTTAATAAATTCTGCAATTATAACAACAGAACTCATTACAATATAGATTGATATCCCAATATTAAATATTAAAGGCATCTGTATTATGCCTAAATTTGTCAATAAATCTACCACGCCTGTTGCGGCAGCAGTATTAATAGAAACAGTTACTATTAATCCGTATCTTTTTGTTTTATTAATTATAGTATCCTTTAATGAAATAAAACACATATAGATAATAATAAGAAAAAAATAATATATAAAATATTTATAAACAACCTGGATTATCACAAAATTATTAACTAAAAAATAAAAAACTATAACAGTAAAACATATTATCCTATTAAGCATTATTATTATATTTCTTTTTCTATAAAAATAAAATTGAATAAACTCTAAAGAAGATATACAGATAAATGTTATAGCAGCTTTTAATAATTTTACCAGAAAAGAAAAATCCAATATATATATTAAAAATGCACCCGAAAAAAACAAATCATATAAAAAAACCGATAAAATCAATAATAATGTGGATATATACATCGGACGTTCTTCACTATCCCAATTAGTAAATAATAAAATTAAAATTATTATCAGCATAAATAAGCAGGAATAAATCAATCCATATTGAAAAAAATAATTTATAAATGTATATTTTTCATAATACAATTTTAAAAAATTGTAAGCACCAATATAAATTCTTGGATCCTGTACACCATCATATCCCAATGTCTCATGTTTAAAAATAATGGTAATATTATTTATTCCAGGATTTACCGCTGTATCCTTATCTCTAATATATTTCTTGTCAATAAAAAATCCATATTTACTGTCCGTTGCCTGGATTCTTTTATTGTTTATCAATAATCCGATCTCTCCAATCTTATTACCGTTAAAGTAAACACTACCCATGGATCCTAATGTCCCGCCAATAATAAAAAATAAATCTTTTCCATACATGTTTTTTCTTAAATAAAAATTCTTTCTTATTATGGAATATTTATTCCTAAATCCCTGTTCATAATATTTTCCCGGTAAAATTATGTCTCCCCAATTACTGTCATCATAATCAGGATTACTCATTGCCTCATTATATCCTTCATGAATTTTCCACTTACCGCCTAAATCTATTAAATACGGTTTATAGGACTCAGGAATTCTATAATATAAATAAATAAATAAAACAGATATAAAAGGAATTAAAGAGCCAAATACAATGAAGATTTTTGACATAAAACTCTTTTTAATCTTTATATTATCAAACAATGAAGATCCTTTTTTATATTATTATCTATAAAAATATTATTAAACAACATTAAGATTATTTTCTTCATTGTTTAAGAATAATAAAAACTTTTTACTAACTATATAATAAATATAATTGATATATCGTTTTATTGTCAATATAAAAAAAATTACTAATTTTTTTTTTATTGGTAAAGACAATATTCTTTATCTCCTTTAACTCAATAAATCAACAGAAAACGAATAGTTTATTTTGGCTGTTTAAATAATTTTAATCATGAAGATACAAATAAATAGAAAGCTAATTAAAATATTTTTAATGTCCTGGCGACGTCTTAGTGGTTACATTTATAAAATGTGCCTTTTTTTAAAAAAAGACAAAGCAAATAACTTATCATAACTAAATCTTGCCAATTATAAAAAAAAATTATAATCTAACATTTCATAATTTAATAATGGAAAAATATATGAAATATTACAGTACGAATCATAATTCCCCTGAAATATCATTTAAAGATGCGATTTTAAAAGGATTGGCTCCTGACAGAGGGCTATACATGCCGAAAAAATTTAAAAAACTCAACAATTCTGTATACAATAAAAAAAATTTCAATGAAATGTGCTTTGAAACAGCAAAAATACTTGTTGATGGAGAGATATCCGATACTGATTTAAAAAATATTGTATTTGACGCTATGAATTTTGAGGTGCCTATAAAAAATATTAATGACAATATATATGTTTTAGAATTATTCCACGGTCCGACTGCTGCTTTTAAAGATTTTGGAGCAAGATTTCTAGCAAGAACAATGAGTTATATTGTTAAAGAAAAAAATGAAAAAATTACAATCCTGGTAGCAACCTCCGGAGACACGGGATCTGCAGTTGCAAGAGGTTTTTATAAAGTCCCTAACATAGATGTGGTATTATTGTATCCTAAAAATAAAGTCTCTTATTTACAGGAAAAACAATTAACAACACTTGGGGAAAATATTACGGCATTAGAGGTATCTGGTACATTCGACGACTGCCAGCATATGGTAAAAGAAGCATTTATAGATAAAGAATTAAATATTAAAATGACATTATCAAGCGCCAACTCAATAAACATAGGAAGGCTATTACCTCAATCATTTTATTATATTTGGGCTCATATGCAATTAGTAAAAAATAACAAACTGCCCGTTGTCTTTTGCACTCCATCAGGAAATTTCGGCAATCTTACAAGCGGATTGATAGCCAAAAAAATGGGATTAAACATAAAAGAATTTATAGCTGCAACAAATATTAACGATGTTGTACCTGAATATCTTGAGACAGGCATATTTAAACAACGGCCAAGCATAAAAACATTTTCAAATGCAATGGATGTAGGTAATCCGTCAAATTTTGCAAGAATGCTGGATATATATTCTTCAAAAGATAATATGAAGAAAGATATAATCGGTTACCGTGTTACGGATGAAGAAACACTGGATACAATCAAAAAGGTATATAATAATTATAATTATATTCTTGATCCGCATGGTGCAGTAGGATATAAATCTGTCGAAGAATATAAAAAGATGTATAATGACAAAGGTATTCCTATAATCCTTCTTGAAACTGCACATCCTGCTAAATTTATGAATATTATAAAAGATGCTATTGGGCAAGAAATAGAAATACCTGAAACATTGCAGGAAGCTTTAAGAAAAAAAAAGAAAAGCATTGAAATAGAAAACAATATTGATTGTTTGAAAGATTATCTATTAAGTAGAATATAATATTTATTCTGATATCTTTATATATGTACCTTTATTGCAATTAATACAGGTCAACCCGGTTTTTGCTGCTCCTTCTTTACCTGACCCCTTACTACCGGTACATAATGGAAAAAAACATCTAATTTCACCGCAACTAGAGCATTTATATACATAAACGCTTTCATGTCCGCATCCTTCGCATTTAACTACCTTAGACATAAAAAACCCTTTATAATTAATAATTATATTCTATATAACAGCACATATTTAATATAACTGATTTTTTTATTTTTGCAACAATTATTTGAAATAATGAATTTAAATTAATAATTATTATTCCTTGTAGTCTAATTCACTGGCAAAAATTTTTACTTCTCCGGGAAGAAGATCAATATCAAGAGTGGTAATATATTCATTACTCCTTTTAAGAGGAGAATAATCTTTTATTTTATTTTTTTTAACTATATCATTAAGATTATTTAACTGTAATTTTTGAGAATTATTTATATCTTTATTAATACATATTAATACATGTTCTTTTTTCCATTCCTTGATAAAACAAAAAATATTAATCCAGTTTTTATGTTCTATAATTTTTATCAGGCTTTCTTCATGCAGAGGGCTTAAGGATTTTTTTATCCCAAGTATGCTTTTAATCTCCTTTGTAAAATCCAGACCTGTTTTTTCCCAATCTTTATATGTAGTTTTAACAGTATCTATTTTATTTTTAAATCCATATTCAAAACCGGCAGGAATCATAAAGCCTTTAGAAAATAGAGCAGCGAAAAAAAGTCTCTGGATAAATATAGTTCTATTTTCGTTTACTTCATCCATTAATCTCACCGTATCATGAGTTTCAGGAAATGAAATAGAAGGAGCTATATGCCTTGTTAAATCATACTGTTCAAGACACCATGGGTCATTAAAATTCCACCATTTTGAAGAATTAAAAATATAATCAAACCCGCATGATGATAAAGCTTCAATTTGAACGGGAGTGCAGCCAAGTGTTTCTGCAAGAAAAAAGATCTCTTTAAATTCATTTTTTAAATCTGTTATCAAATATTTCCAAAAATCAGAACTTACCTGATATGCCGCATCACATCTAAATCCGTTAAATCCTAAGTTAAGATAATATTTGCATAAGTCTAAAAAATATTTCCATAAATTATCTTTATCAAGGCTGTTGTCAAAATCAAAAGAAGCTAAATCACCCCATGTAATCCATCCGCCATCTTCCCACGCACCGGGATTTTTAAAATTATTATTTTCATCTATTATATACCAGTCCTTATGCTCCTTTGTTAAAACAGAATCAATAGAAGAATGATTTACCACCAAATCCATAAAGACTAAAACATTCTTATCATTACATAGTTTAAGAAACTGTTTTAACTGCTCCTCAGCAGGTTTATCTTTTAAAAAAAACTCTTCATTATATTCATAATAATCTTTTATAGCATAAAGACTGCCTGAAAAACCTATAGCATGAAACGGATTTATATATATAGCATTAAATCCCATATCAACTATATTATCTAATTTACTGATCCACTCGGTAATATCTTTAAATAACCTTGGAAAAAGATTGTAAATATTAAGCGGCTTCATTAAGCACCCCCTAATAATGATACTAAAATAGCTTTAATTGTATGAAGTCTATTTTCCGCCTGTGAAAAAACATACGATTTTTCCGACTCAAAAACCTCATCAGTAACTTCCAGATTATGTTTTTCATCTTCATGGGATGCCGGAAGGCAATGCAAAAAAATCGAATCTTCTTTTTTAGTTGCACTCATTATATCAGAATTAACAGAATATTTAGTTAATAATTTTATTTTATTACCTGCATCAGGCTTATCCTCTTCACCCATACTGAGCCATACATCAGTATAAACAACATCCGCATTAATAACAGCTTCATACGGATCTTCAGTAAATAAAATATTTTTTTTAATGTCAGTATCAATTGTATTTATATAATCTAAAATGTTTTTATTCGGGAAAAGAGATTTTGGTGCAGCTACCGAAATATTTATACCGACTTTTGCTGCTCCAATTATTAAACTATTTGCAACATTATTATTACCGTCACCTAAAAATGCGATTTTAATACCCCCTAATCTGCCAAAACACTCTTTTATTGTCATAAAGTCGGCCAATATCTGTGTAGGATGATATTCATCAGTTAAACCGTTAATTACAGGTTTTTTTGCAAAAAAAGCAATTTTATCTACAATTTCCTGTTTATATCCCCTGTAAATTATTGCATCAAACATCCTGCCTAATACTCTTGCTGTATCAGCAATAGACTCTTTTTTCCCCATCTGAATATCAAATTTTCCTAAGAACTCTGCATGCGCCCCCTCATCAAAACATGCAACACTTGTTGCACATCTTGTTCTGGTTGAAGTTTTTTCAAATATCATTGCTATACTTTTATTTTTAAGTCTTTGTTTATATTTTCCCCGTTTCTTTTCTTTTTTTAATTTAATTGCAAGATCAATAAGAAAAATTATTTCGTCTTTATTATAATCCTTTAAAGTTAAAAAACTTCTATTTTTTAATAATCCTTTCAAAACTAAATCCTTAATTATGTAAATAACAAACCCATTTATAACAAAAGTTATAAAAAAATTCAATTGACATTACTCAATATGAATTATACAATATTTATTTAAAATAGATACATATTTTAAATATTACCACATTAAATTTCGGAAAATGCTTTTAAAAATATTAAAAATCTTATAAAATAATTCAAGTTATATTAATACATGAATTATTTAAATATGATATACTAACTGGAGGTAGTAATGTATCAGAAAAGCTTCATGAAAGGACCTATTCAACTTTATGCATTACCCGGTACTGAAGAATATGTTGAAAAAATATCGCAATGGCTCGCAAAAGATTTTATTGATCACATAAGAAATAAAAATATGGACATAGCCGACTTTTTTTATATGGATGATGATGAAAAAAAAGCTATGGAGTCATACAGTGGAAATATTGAAGATTTTATATCAAATTATTTAAGAGGAGAATTCTCATATTTTACACATAGAAATGGTGCAATTGAAATATCAATAAATAAAAGTGCCAGGAGAAGAGATATTTATGTTTTTCATACTTTTAGTGAAACAGATATAATTGATCAAAATAAAAAAGAAAAACATTTAAATCTAAGCGATCAGGAAATATTATTATATAATACATTGGATGCTTTTCTTGAAGCAAAAGTAAGCAATGTTACAATATTTGAGTTAAACCTAGGTCAGGCAAGAAGCGACAGACCCAAGGGAAGAGGCGCCTGCAATTTGCGTACCTTTTTTAGAAACATTACAGCTAATGGTGCAAATCATTTTTTTACATTTCAAATTCATTCAAGTAAATCCTTAATAGGTATAGATAATACACGCACTACTTATGACAACCTTGGAGGGCAGAGTCTATTAATAAAATATCTACTGCATACTCATGTAAAAAATCTTGACTATTTTAAAAATGTTGTACAAAAAGAATGGATATTCAGCTCTGTTGATGCAGGAGGTAAAGAATTTGCGGCAAAATTTGCCAAATCATTTATGATCCCATTGCTGGTTGTAGATAAAAGGCGAAATCCTTTAACTAATAATATTGAAGAAATTACAATATTAAAACCTGAGTCACTTTCATTAAAAAATAAAATTATTTTTGTTGTTGACGACATGGTAGACTCTGGCGGTAGTATAGTCGATGTTTGCAGAAAATATAAAGAATTTGGTGCAAAAGAAATCAATATAGTAGCATTTTACGGATTATTCTCACCACCGGCAGAAGATAGATTAAATCAACTGGTATCCGAGGGAGCTTTAAATAAAGTAATAATTACAGATTTAATATCACATGATAAAGATTTTCTTAAAAGAAATTCATATATAGAAATTGCAGATACAACTTATACAGCGGCAAGGATATTATTTAAAACAAATCAGGGGAGATCTTTAGAAAAATATTTTTTACAATTAAGTGCTGAGGAATATATTAAAAATAAGGTAGAACCTTTATTACAAAAAAAGTAATCCCGGGAATAAAAAAATTGATAAAAATTAAAAGAGTGAATTCATTCTTAATTATCTTTTTATTACTCATAATTATATTATGCTGTCAAAAAAATAAAAATAATGAAACAGATGTAGCTTTACAAAAAGACACGAACTTAAAAGCAGAAGAATTAAAAAGAGCTAATTTTTATGGTGTTGTCAGAGTAGACAGATTAAGATTTAGATCTGATAATGACTTAAGCTCTAAAACTCTAAGGTATCTTGACAAAGGCACAATTGTATCCGTAATAAAAAAAGATAAAAAAAGAGTAAGAATAGGACAAAATGAAGACTACTGGTATAATATAGAATATGACGGTATTAAAGGATGGGTCTTTGGCTATTTCCTAGATACTTACTCATCATATGAAGATGCAAAAAAACAGGCTAATTATATCATGAAACAGGAATTTGAAAATATAAAGGAAAATTTTTATTATGATGACGCAATAGATAACAACCTGTTTTTTTTATCAAACGGTAAAATCTTACAGGTAACAGACGGTCAATCAGGAAAGGCAAAAAAATTAAACACCCAATCCAATCTATTTATAACTTATTACTTTTTTTCTAATGATTCATCCAAAATTTTTTATATAGCAAGACAAAATAACAACTTTAATGAAAACGGCAGCTTATACTCTTATGAAATTGAAAAAGAAAAAAATTCACTAATCACTAAAAATGTATATTCTGCTAATTATAACTTTGATAAAAATATTTTATTGCTTGTAAGCAAATCAATAAAAAAGAAAGAATATTACTGGAAAATATTCTTAATGCATCTCGAAGATACTTCAAAAATGCAGGAAATAGCAACAATAAAACAAAATAAATCATCAGACAATATAGAAAATGATCTATTATCAAAAACATTACAAAGAGAGCTTGGAAGCCTTGTTCATTTAAAGCTGGACAAGGAAAACAACTTCATATATTTCAAGCCTCCTGAGGAAAATCTTACATATCTAATATCTACCTCAAATGGAGAATATATACAGGTAGAATCAGATGAATCCCTTTATTATTATAATATTGATTCTTCAAGATATATAACAATTACTTTTGAAGAAGATGAGTCATCGGGTGAAAGTATATATACTATAATATTAAAAGATAAATTTTCTGGAATGGAAAAGGAATTATTGCATAATAAACTTTATCCGATAAATTTTTGTATATCTCCCAGACAAAATTTACTTGCAATATCAATGATAAATTTAAATGAAATAAAAAATGATTATTATACTTCAAGTATTTATGTTTTGTCATTATTGACATATTCATTAATGGCAATATCAACGGAAGGTAATTCATACCAGCCAAAATGGAGCAGAAGATTTATTAAATAAAATAAGATTAAGATTATAATAATATGAGTTTATTTGACAATAATGATATTTTAGCAGATAAGGCTTATCAGAATGCTTTAAGGCTTTTAGATTATTCCCCTCAAACAGAAAAAATGATCTCGGATAAATTAAAAAAAAAAGGATACAATGAGGAAATAATTGTATATACAATAAAAAAATTAAAAGAAAACGGATTATTAAATGATACTGAGTATGCTAAAATTCTTTCTGATAATTTATGCAAATTTAAATTTCTTGGTAAAGAAAAAATTAAAATAAAATTATTAAATAAGGGTATAAATAAAGATAATATTGAAAAAATTATAGATGAAGCGATTAATAATAACGGCGGTGAAGAAAAAATAGCAATTAATTTTATAATAAAAAACAGTTTGACAATAAAAAGATTACTGGAAAAAAACCAACTGGAAAAAATTAAAATAAAATTATTTAATAATGGTTTTTCTGTTCCGATTATTTATAAGATTACAAAAAATCTTAATGATATTATAAAAAATATTTAAAATTTATTTGCTTTATTATCTTTAATATGTAAGATTAATAAAAAAATCCTATTTTTATAAAAATAATGGAGGATTATAATAATGAAAGAACGTTTTCTAAATATTTTTCTTTTTTTAATTTCACTTTTATTTATTACATCAGGGATAGTATTAATATTTTTTTACAATATAGATATTTTAAAAATCGTACATGAAAATTTTAATAAAATATTTACTGACGGTAAATTAGCCGTATTTTTTATACAATTATTCGGGACATTTATATTTTCATGGGGAGTATTTTTCTTTTTGATGACGGTTTTTACCGTAATGGAGTTAAAAAACACATCGGTATATGGATTTATATTTTGGGTTTATACATTCTGGGCATTATCTTTTGGATATGTATTATTCATCAATAATTATAAATTTTTATTAATTGTAACTGCTGTTATTTACGGCATAATATTTTTACCTTTTCTTTTATCTATACCAATGAAAAGCAGCGGCGGTAGTTCTAGTTCTAAGGAAATGAAATAATCTAATAAAGAAGTAAAATAATGTGGTCTCAAGATAAATACCAAAAAGCATTAAAATTTGCAAGTAAAGCACATTTTAATCAAAGACTGACCGGCACAAATCTGCCTTATATAATTCACCCGGTAAATGTCGCAATGGAAGTAATGTCGGCAATACCAAACTTAAAATATGTCAATCATGATCTTGCTATAGAATGCGCATTACTTCATGATGTAATTGAAGATACAAAGGTAACATACAGTATACTTGTAAATGAATTCGGAAAGGAAATTGCAGAGGGAGTATCGGCATTAAGCAAGAATAAGGATCTGCCTAAAAAGGATCAGTTAAAAGACAGTCTTGAAAGGATAGTAAAGCAGCCCTTTGAAATATGGATGGTCAAACTTGCAGACAGGATATCTAATTTAGAACCGCCCCCCGATTCATGGCAGTTAGAAAAACGTAAAGAATATCTTAAAGATGCAAAATTAATATATGAAACATTGAAAGCTGCTGATCCTACATTAAAAGAAAGGCTAAAAAAAAAGATTAATGAATATAAAAAATATTTAAAATAAAAATAATGCAGTATAATTATTATTATATTAATAAAAGTGTTTAATGGTTCAATGAAAAAGAATATTATTAAGAAATTATTTTTTTTTATTATATTATTTAATCTATTTATATTAAACAACATCCATCCTGAAAAATATTATTTAGATAATAATTGGTATTATAAAATAAACAACAATGAAACCTGGCAAATATTTGATCTAAAAAAATCTCTGAAAAAGCAGAATATAAATTTAAAATTAAATGATGTAATTTATTATAAATACGTTTTAAAATATGATGATATTAAGCCTGTTTTAGATAAGTATAATAATATTGGATTTTCTTTTAGTAAAATAGAAGGTATAACAGATGTTTTTTTTAATGATAAAATATGCTATAAATTTCACGGTAATGCAACAATGATTTTCTGTGAAATAAATAAAAAGTATATTAAAGAAGAAAATATAATATTACTTAAAATTACAAAAAAATTAACCTTTATGGCATGTAAATTTAGTTACACCCCTTATATTGACAATTATAATAATATTTTAAACAATTTTTATAAAATATATTTTTACCATCTTATTGTAGCATTATGCTTATTAGTAATCGGTTTATATTACTTGATGTTTTATAATTCACGATTAAATAACTATGAGTATATATTATATTTTCTTACATGCTTAACTACAGGATTATATTCTTTATTAAAATCAAATTTTAAATTATATATAATTAACAATTTTAATTTTAACTGGCTTTTAGTAGAAAAAATAATATTCATTGCAATATATCTCCAGCCTATCTTAGGATTATTATTCTTATTAAAAATATCTAATGAAAAAAGTAAAATAATGCAGAAATTTAAATATGCATTTTCAATAATAACCATACTATTAATTTTAATTATTATATTTTCTAATTTTAATATTATGGTTTTATCTTTAATATTTTTTCATTCATCAACATTGCTTATTTTTATTATATTTTTTTATTTAGTAATAAAACAAATCTTAATTAAAAATAAAGAATTTATTTTTATATTCGTAGGTCTAATAATACTGATATTTTTTAGTTATCTGGATATAGCAGGAATATGGTATTTTGTTAAAGCTACAAATCAATTCCCATTTTATATAGTCGGATATTTTTTCTTTATATTCACACTGGGATTATATCTATCAAAACAATTTTTAAAAATAAATTTAAACTTATATAATCTAAGATTAACCTTGGAAGAAAAAGTAAAGAAAAGGACAATACAGTTAGAAGAAGAAAAAGAATTAAAAACAAATTTTTTCATAAATCTTACACATGAGACAAAAACGCCTCTAACACTTATTACAAATTACCTTGATAAACATATTAAAGAAAACGGCGTCTCAAATGAGCTGCAGATTGTCAAAAACAACATAGATAAATTAAAGAATGATATGGTTAATTTTTTAGATTTAGAAAAACAAGAAAGAAGTCAAATTTTTTATGACCACAGCAGAACGATTAATCTAAGTAAGATGCTTAATAATAAATTATTAATATTTACCGAGATAACAAAAAAATCAAATATTGTTCTCAAAAAAAGCATAACAGATAATCTTCATATAAAAATAGATCCCGATGCCTTTGACAGGATAATAAATAATCTTATGGATAATGCCATAAAATACAATAAACCGGGCGGATATATCAATGTTGTATTAAAAAACAAAGATAATCTTATCTTACTTTCTGTTACCGATACAGGTATAGGTATTGATGAAAAAGAGATCGATAATATATTTAAACCTTTTTATCAGCTTTCCCATAAGAAAAGAAACATACAGGGTATCGGTATGGGTTTAAGTATTATAAAAAATATAATTGATGAAATTAAGGGAACTATTGCAGTAAAAAGTACAATAGACAAGGGGACGGAGTTTACAATCAGCTTTAATAAATATCAGCCCAAAGATAACGAGAAAACAGATGAGCCATTTGAATACACAACACCGGCTTTAAGCATTCCCAAAACAAAAATAATTGAAAAAAAACATCACGAGTCCAGAAAGAATATATTTATAGTTGAAGACAATATTGATATGCTTAATTATCTTTATGAAAGCATGTCACAGAACTATAATGTATATTATGCAGTTAATGGAAAAGATGCGATAACAAAAATGAAGGATATACCCAAACCGGATTTGATATTATCAGATATAATGATGGATGTAATGGATGGGTATGAATTTTATGATGAGTTGATGAAGGAAAAGGTTTACAGGAGCATTCCTTTTATATTTTTGACTGCAAAATCGCGGACTGAGGAAAAACTGAAAGGTCTAAAAAAAGGAGCAGTTGATTATATCTACAAACCGTTTATCATGGAAGAAGTACTTGCTAAAACAGGCTCATTGATTAAGATGATAGAGGCAGAAAGAGAAAAATCAATAGAGGAATTTAGCAGGCAATTTTATAAGGCATTAAATGAAAAAAAAGATGTAAAAAAAATAAAGAATATTAATAATAAATCAGAGAACGATATCCAGAAGCTTGCAGAGGAATATGCAATATCCCCTCAGGAAATACGGGTAATTAACCTGATAAAGGAAGGTCTGGAATATAAAGAGATAGCCTATAATATGAATATATCAATACACACAGTCGAGACATACAGGAAGAGAATATTCAAAAAATGCGGTATTAATAATAAAGTAGAGCTTATTAATATGTTTTGAAGAAGAAATATGTATACATGTACAAAATAGATTAGATGAAACGTTAGAGGAGATCAAACCTTATCAGACACAATTAATTTGACAGTATCTTATTTTACTTACATATGTGCATATTCCTAATCATATTTTTATAAAACTTATAATTTTAATCAAATAAAATTTGATATTTCCCAATAATTGGAATATCATAACAAAATGATTTTTTATTATTTAAATCAATAACGCCTATTGAATGGAATTCTCCTCTTGAAATATATTCGTAAAATAGATATTTATTAGTATTATCAAAAGTTATAATTTTATTTATTATATTGGGATATTTTAAATTAATTTCTTTCTTTAAAAATAAATCTTTTGAACTCATTGTTTCACATATTCTATAAACATATCCATAATTATAATAATAATATCCATCATTTATATTATAAAAAATTGAATCAAATTTTAGATCATTAAATACTTGTTTATTATTTTTATCAATAAGATAATATGAACTATTATTTGAATTTAAATTTTCAACATAAAAATATTCTGAATTATCTATAGGATAATATTTATATATATCATTATTTTTAAGATTATTTATTACTTCATTTTTATTTACTTTGAGCTTATTAATATTTATTTCATATTTTACAAAATTATCTTCATCGTAAATGTAAAAAAAATATTTTCCTAGCATAGCATTACTACACAAATATAAATCTGTATTTTGTGGAACCTTAAAAATTTCATTTATTTTTTTCTCTTTAATTGAATAATAAAAAATTCCAAAGTTAATATCTTGATCCTCACATTTATTAAAATAAATTATTAAATCATTAGTATTTTTAATAACTCTAAAATCAAGAATTTCATAACCATCAAAATCATAACATTTTTCAATATTATTTGTTTTTAAATTTATTACTTCAATTTCTGATTTATAACTTAAATATAATTTAGGGTTAATGTCTAATTCTATATTTTTCATTCTACCACTATTTATAGTTAAACAATTTACAATTAAAGCTATAATTATATAAAAAAATATTTTGTTTTTTATCATTTTTTTCATCCTATCATTATTTTTTATCTTTTTAAAATTAAATTTGGTATTTTTTGTTCAATCTTTTTCTGTTTGCCTATCATAAATTGGATAAATCTTCTTTGAGCCCATCCCCAACAATTAAATAATAAACCATGATAATAAGGACTTTTATTATTTTTTTTACTATATTCTTCTGATTTAAAAATTTTATTAAAATCTTTAAATCGAATTTCGTCATCAGTTAAATACATATTTAATATGTATGGTTTATATTTTTTATTAAATTTTTTCTTTTTTGTATTATCTAGATCATGCCCCTTATAATCTTTAATAGCAGCACCTTGATGCCATTTAAAAAATTTATTACTTGTTGGATAAAACCCATAAGTATGCCACTCTCCATCTGGTTCAACAACTAAAATTGATTTATGTATGAGCCAAAGTATTGGATACCATTTTTCTGGATGTCGTTGAAATTTACTATTAGGATGCATCTTATTCCAATTTAAAGCATTAGCATATATAGTTTCATTTAATCTTGCAATAACATAAATCCCTGCAGGTAAATCTTCTGGATTAATATCTGATAATTTCATTCCAATATATGGTTTTAATTTTAATCCATCTGGATCATAATAAATAATAGGATTATTTCTACAATAAGTATAAACTCCAAAACCATCTTTTACTCCATCATAAATAGGATCCGCACTTATCCACCTCGATATCTTCGGATCATAATACCTTGCTCCAAAATAATACAATCCCGTTTCTGTATCAAGTTCCTTCCCCGTAAACTTATAAGCTATCTTATTAAGCATAGGCTCCTGGGATTCCTCAAACCACGTCTCACCGTACGGGGTATATTCCAGATGTTCATATTCATAACCGTTATTATCTGTTATAATGTTACTGCTTCCCAAATGGTCTGGATGATAAAAGTAGGTATTGTTCTCTTCTACTTCCGCATTGTTAATAAGGTCTTCATATGTAATCTTACTTACAATCCTTGTCTCACCTACAAATATATGTTTGGTTATGCAGTCCTTATATACTCCAATCTGCAGCTGGTATAATCTGTCTACATATAGTACTTCCGTCTTACCTTCTGCTAATTTTGATGTCCTATCACCCTCTGCATTGTACTGATACTGTACAACCATACCGTTTATTTCCGACTCTCTAAGGCGGTTTTCATCATCCCATGTATATTTAGTGTCTATATTTTCAGGTTCGTCTGTTGCCTCCCATGTATAACCGAATGCCTCATCCGAGCTGTTTGGATCATTGTTTATTGGAGTTTCCTCTTCTTCTTCACCGCTGCCGCCCCCTGCCGGTTCATCATAGTATTTCCTGACCAGATTGCCGTTTAAGTCATATTCATAATTCATTTCACCTATCCTTGCTGCCCTGTGCGGATGAGCAGGATCATACTGATAGTCCAAAAGGTAATTTAAGCGTTCTTCCCTGCCCATTGTTGAGTTCTGGATGCTCAGTTTATTGGTCATGTTGCCAATATCATCATATGTGTAGTTTTGTGTATAGCTGTTATTCCTCAAATATTTATCATTCTTATATGAGCCTATGGCTGTTTTTAACTGGTATAAATCATCATATGTAAAGGTCTGTGTAATCTGCCTGTCCCCTGCATTGTTTGTTATGCTTGATATATTGCCAACCTTATCAAACCGGTATGTCATATTCTGGTAGGTCTTATTTAAACCTGCATGCACTGTTTTTATCTGATCCAGCCATCTTCTTTCCTCATCATAAGTGTAGGTTGTCTCAACACCGTTCCCGTATCTTATATACACACGCTGACCAAATGTGTCATAACGTAAATCATCTATGTAAACAACAGGCTGAGGTATGTTTGTGAATGCTCCGTACACTCTCTTAACCTGTCCGCCCTTATCGTATTCATAATGCACAACCTCAGGAGGCTGCATACCACCGGATATCCTGTTGTATGTGCCGGGGTATGTGATTTCCTCCATCCTGCCTAGATAGTCATATAAATAACCAAACTCATATGTTCTTGTATCTGCCTGGCTTAATGTGTTCATTGTCTTTATTATTCCGGTCTCTTCACCCAAAAGTCCGTATGTAAACTCTGTTACACCCGATTCATCTATAACCTGATACAGCCTTCCTGCCCTGTTACCCCCTGCACCGGATGACCCGTATACATACTCTACATCCGTCATATTGGGGTAGTCTATCTTAACAAGCCTGTTTGCATCATCATATTCATAGATTATCTTCTGGCTCTTATCCTTTAAATTGGAATCTACCTTCTCCTTCAAGTTCCCGCATGTATCGTATACATATGTTACCTTCCCGCTGTCAGGATTATCTATCGACGTTCTCCTGCCAAGTGTATCATACGTTATCAATGTAGCATTACCCTTTGTATCCTCTACTTCCAGTATCTCTCCCAATAGGTTGTATTTATAGCTTGTGGTTATCGTTTTTCCTTCATTAAACTGCTCTAAACTTATTATGTTTTCCCTGGCGTCCGTATAGCTTATCTTATGCTTGCCGTTCGGATCCGTTACCGTGGTCTTAAATATATTTGACCCTGTTCCCGCAGAGAATACTATTTCATATTTATTTTCTATCCTGCTGTCATCCGGCAGTATAACCTCTACTACTCTTCCTATATCGTCATATACATTCTCAGTAGGATTAAGCATCACTGCTTCTTCATAGTAATTATATTTTGCATCATCATATTCACTTGCAAGAGCCTGGAATACCGGCTGCCCCTGCTTTTTTACCCTGCCAAGTGCATCGTATTCAACTGCTCCCGTTACATTCATACCGTATGATGCATTCTCATTACCGGATAATACTGCCTCCCCTTCCTTCTTGGTCTGCAATACTCTTCTTAACCCGTCAACTGCTATTACAGTATCAAGTGCCTCTGTATCCGCCGGGTTAAAATGAATCTTGTTTTCTGTTACTGCCCTTGCAGGTGTATTTGTATCTTCATCATATGCTGTATAATTAAACCTTATTGCAGGAGTGCTTCCTGTGTCATAAGCTGTCCATACTTCTATTAACCTTCCATAACCATCATAAACATTCCTCATTTCACTTCCGTTCATGTCTGTACTTGATGTTTGTACAGACAGTCTCTTGTCATAATCAGCCGTAGAATAATACCCCTCACTATCCTGGATTCTCTCTATATATGTATTTGTCTCATCATCATATATGTATGTTACACTATACCCGCCCGGGTCCCTCATGTAATTTAAGTTCCCGTATTCATCATAATCAAATGTGTAAACCGGGTTTGTCCCATTATCAAGGTACTGCTCTATTGAGGTTAAATTACCGTTATCATCATATGTTCCGTTTCGTCTTCTTAATTCCTCTCCTGTTGACAGATTATACACCCTTAACTGCGTAGGATTTGACACTATATATTTTGTCTCATCTTTATCCCCGTAAACTACATCTATCTCTATATCATCCGTTGTTATTTCAACATCTCCCCTGTCTATTGCATAAGTCACATTACCAAAATCATCATAAATAAGGTATTCAACAGATGTTGTTATATGGGTGCTGTTTTCAGGATCATACACTGTCTGCCTTGTTTCCCTCAACTGCGGGAATACACTCACCTTTGCATCATCCATATCTCCGTCATTATCATTATCCTTGCCTGCATATTCTCCCTCTATGCTGTCCTCATCAACATATCTATAACGGTAGTCATATTCTGTTTTACTGTAACACTTTACATTGCTATATTCTTCATCATTCCTGTTATAAAATGTTGATCTTAACAATATGCCTTTTGTATAGTAATGCTGGTTATCGTATGTATTTACAACACAACTCCCGTCTGCATTTATGATTCTTATCTCATCGAATCCATAAAAAGACCTTTCATCCCTGTGATAAAAACCATTGTAATATTTATACCATGTGGGATAGTCTTTGCCTCCCTCCATCCTGCTGTTTCTTCTTACACAGGTTAATATATATTTTGTATTTGGATTATTTACTGTATTTTTGTCCATTTCATATTCAAGCTCTATCCGCCCGCCTGACGGGGTAGCTATACTCTTTAATAACCCGATTTTCCCTGCTTTATTCAGCTGTACCCTAAAAAAATCATCAAGACCGTATTTAAAAATCCTGTCCGGCAATCCATCTCCGTTTATATCATTCATACTCAATTGTACACATGACTGGCTGTACTGGAAGTTTAGATTAGGGCCTAAAAATAATGTTAATACCGTTAATAACGGTATTTTTATCCCAATATCTAAACCTATTGAGAAGCCAAACTTACCTGTATAACTTATTGTATCTGTGGCGCCTAATAAGTTATAGTTTGTGCTGTTTAAACTGCTTAATGTTGTACTTATCTGAGTATTCGCACTTTCTATATTATCTACTATCGAACTAAAAACATCAAATGTCTCTCCATTCGTTCCATTCGTTCCCATTATATTATCTATCAATGAATTAACATAATTGGTTATATAATTTCTTATATCAATAGGCTTATCACAATTCCAATTTTCGCTTGTAAACCAATTAACTTCATCACTAAAATGATCGCCTAGATTATATCTTACTCTAAAATGATTATCACCGTTATTTTTGATTACATTATCAGGCAGTCCGTCTCCGTTTATATCCATTAAATCCTCAGATACATTTGACCCTGATATACTAAAACTGCAGCTTAATCCTGTGGATACAAGAGGATTACCATCTCCGCTGTTAAAACCTACACTCAGATTAAAACCGGCACTGATGGTATTTATATGTGATATATCCGATAATACACCGCCTGTGGCTGCGCATTTCCATTTCTCATCTTCAAAATCATAGCCTGTATTTAATTTTACCACATAATCTCCGCCTGAACTCCCGGGTACCATGCCCCAGCCGTCTCTTAATACATGATCTGTCAACCCGTCACCGTTTATATCTATGAAATCAATTAACTTCCTTGTATAACCGCCGCTGCCGTTTACTCCACCGCCCCATGTAGCTCTATCTACTGTTTTTGTTATTGTTGCATCTTCTTCTAATACCGGGCTGTATTTAAGCTCTACTTTACAGCCGCCGGCGCCTACTTTACCCCCTATACCCAATGCCATTGTATCCATCATTCTCATCTCCGGGAATAACCCGCTGAACTTTTCATGCCTGTAAAATCCGCCGCCTTTATTATATATTACCGTCATATTCCCGCTGCCCAGTTTAGACTGTACCTGATCCGGATATCTGTCTCCATTCATATCAAATACATCATTATAGCACGCACTATATCCTTTATTATAGGTTATTGATATTCCGCCGCTTATTAACTCCCCGTTTATTGTTAAGCCTCCACCAAGATTTAATGTCGCTGAAAAACTGTTTGACAAGCAATTTATCTTTTCCAGACTTATTTTCTCTTTGGTCCCTTGCGGTACTTTATCTTTTGTATCTCCCCCTATCCTTGTTGAACACATTTCAATTGTATTATTCGATATGGCTACATAGGCTGCAAAATCCTTCTTCTCTTCATACTTTACCGCTGATTCATCAAAGCCCCTGTCCATGTAACTGCTTATATTTCCGCACCACATCTTCTTTTGCCACGGATTATCCCTTTCTACATCTTCTTCATATGTAATCCCTTCAATAGGCAGATATGTCATTCTTGTGAAATTTTTAGCATACTTATCTGTACCATCAAGATCTCCTTCATTCCAAGCCTTATTTCCGTTCCATTCCCCGTAATACCAGTTGTATACCCCGCCTGCAAAATATTCATCAAGATCTCCATACATATCATCTATCATGCCCTCTCTTTCATCTTTATTATTGTTATATTCATCCTTGGCTACATCTATATTGCTTCCGCCTGAGCCCCCGCTGCCTTCACTCGAACCTGTACTCGTAAAATCTGCATTATGAAAATCATTACTCAATTTAAATATATGTATATACCCTTTTTCCTTGCTGGTTATCAAATCATAATTTAATTCTTCCAGTTTTACATAACATGTTTCATTATGTTTTGCAGAAGTCTCATATTCTTTTTTCGACACCTCCTCTTCTTCCTGATTTACATAGGCTTCTTGTGTCGTTTCATATTCTCCGTTTTCATATATATATAACGATTTCTTTATATCACTATAATATCTTATCCCTGCTTTCTTTAAATTTGAAATGATTACACCGCTTATTGCTCCTGATTTTAATACATAATCATCATCAAACCTGTCATAACAGTGCCCTATATAATCTATATCTGATAATAACCTTATTATTTCTTCTTTTTCTATTTCCGTTATTCCTGTTTTTAAATAATAATTACCGTCGTTTATATCTATTTCATAACTGGAGGATATTAATGCCTTATCTACCGGTTCTGTCAACTTTTCCAGTATATCTGTTGATAAATCCTCTCCACTAATCGGACCTTTTATCTCTTCTTCTCTTATATCAACATAGGTTTCATAATATATTTCTGACGGCAATCCGTTTTCTTCTTCCATTACACTTACTTTTTTATATATTTCATCTTTCTCTTCTACTACAATTGTACTGCCGTCTCTACTAACAACTATCGGACTTTCTGTAACAACTCCATCTGACTCCTCTACTATAGTCACAGCCGTATATTTGTCCTTTAGCCATCTTTTCTTTTCTATTTCTCCTTTTTCATCCAATATAATATCAAACAAGACTCCTCTTTCTGTATTTGAACCTATATATTCTGCTTCTTCATTCTTTAATATCTTATATCCTATATTTTCCTTTTCCTTCTCCTCTACAATATAATAATTATCTTCACTATCCTTGCATACCGGATATTTACCTCCATTATATTTATAATAAATATAATCAGAATCACTATAAGCTGTCCCTTTTAATATACTAAATAAATATTCATAATTACTGCTTTCATTTAATATATAATATTTGCCTATGGAGTCCTTTGTATATGCTTTTATCATTTTATAATGATCTATATCCTTTATATCCGGATATTTCGGATCATATACTTCATTTATTCCGTCATGCAATTCCGGCTTTGTTAATATTTCATTTTCAAATGTGTCTGCACTGATCAATTTAGGTATTACATAGCCTATATCAACAAATACACCCTTTAATTCATTTCCCTGCTCTATTGTTAAATCTGTCCTCTTATAATACCCCGCTTTCTTCGGATCACCGGAACCTGTCGGAGTATATAATTCAAATGCTGTTTCCGTTAAAAAATCATCCGCTTCCGTTTTATCACATATCTCTTCAAACTCCGCAATAGTATAATAATCCTTTATATACGAACAATCATAATGCTTCATCTCGTCATGAAAATTTATATACTCATACCTTATCTGAGGATCCCAAACTATCGTGTCATTGTACATGTTTTTTATACTGTTTACTTTAAAATATATCCTGTCCTTTTTTACAACATCTATTGTCCCTAAATCAACCGGGATTATATCGCCCTCTTCTTTTATTATATTCTCATATTTAGATGTATTATTATGATATATATTTATTTTTACTCCATCCTCTTTTGTTTGAAGCTCTGGATCCCGCTCATATTCTTTTAAAAACATTGGATCATCTATCTTTAAAACATCACCTGTTATTTTAATCTTTCCTCCGCGATATGCCTTCCACTTAACAACAGGATCCAGCAAGTGAAAGGCTTGTTCAAAATCAGAATATGACATAGAACCGCTCATTTTTTCTTTCCCGCCACCAGCTATATCTATATCATCTTCTCCGCTTACACTGACATTTTCATACCCTGAATCTACTTCTTCATCTATCTCAACTTCAGTCGTTATTTTTTCCCACGGGCTCCATTTAAATCCTGTATACCCCTCATCCTTTTTCCAGATCCCCTTCATATATTGACCCGCATTATATGACGGTATAAAATCTATTATCCCGTCTCCATTTATATCTGAAAACATGTTTAATGAATTTGCCCAGTTAAAACTCCCACCTATACTTACGTCAACCATTACCTCTTCAACCCCTATATCAAAGCTGCCCCCTATATCAAAGGTCGGATTTAAACTCGTATTAAACAGGTACGGAAAGGCACAATCCGAATAATTAACATATTTATCAAAGCCCCCCTGACCGTTATTTAATAACGCATGTATCGTATTTAAGGCATAGTTCTTTGCTATCATATCCGGCAAACCGTCTCCGTTTATATCCATAAACTCCGTTATATCATGCCCAAAATCTATCTGAAAACCTAATGACAAACCTACTGATAAGGCAAAATCATCATAATTAAGTCCGATTCCTATATGAAAGCCTCCTCCGCCTCCTATACTCTGGGACTTACTTACTCCCCCAAGGGTAAAATCTGGTATACCGCCTTCTACATCCCATCTCTCAGCTGCTCCAAACATTAATCCGTCATCCGGCTCTTCATAATATCCAAAATCATATGAATAAAACTTCTCTTCATTCTTTCCATATTCCGTTACGCTTCTAACAGTAGA